>Ga0209636_10000380_pt1 | contig 42094 bp, 66 predicted proteins | sample DeeMarSWOR152_54_FD_187464 | JGI IMG/M metagenome (GOLD analysis project Ga0209636, IMG submission 187464) | Marine sediment microbial communities from White Oak River estuary, North Carolina - WOR-1-52-54 (SPAdes) (version 2) | ecosystem: Environmental > Aquatic > Marine > Intertidal zone >... | reverse complement strand
ATCATCAAAATAATGTAGGGTTGAATAAGGAACAACTCCAGCATCTAACCAACAATCTCCTGTTTCAGGAATTCTTCTCATTTCCTTTCCACACTTAGGACATTTAAGAACAACATTATCTATCCATGGTCTATGCAATTCTTTTAGTTGTTCCATTCCTTTAATAGCTTTTTTCTTAAGTTCTTCCTTAGTTCCTATAACCTCTAATTCCCCACAGTCACAGACCCAGAACGGTAAAGGCAAGCCATAATATCTTTTTCTTGAGATGTTCCAATCTTTCAGATTGGTTAACCAATCCTTCATGCTCTTTCCTGTCCATTCAGGATACCATTTTACTTTTGCAGCCTCTTCAATCAGTTTTGGTTTAACTTCCTCAGAAGATATGAACCATTCCTCTCCTGTCCTGAAAATAAGCTCTTCATGACACCTCCAGCAACAAGGATAGCTGTGTGTTATCTCTTCCTCCTTATATAAAACATTCCTTTCTTTCAGTTTCTCTAGAACCAATTCATTAGCTTCCTTTGCTGTTTTTCCTTGTATGAAGCCAGCATCAACATTAAATCTCCCATCTTCATCTATTGGAGACAATACAGGCAAATTATACTGTTTCCCTATCTCATAGTCTTCAGGACCATGACCAGGTGCTATGTGAACTAAACCAGTCCCCTCTTCTGTGCTCACAAACTCTTCTGATAATACAACTTTGCCAGTTATGTTCCATTGAATTGGTAATAGGTCTTTCATGGGATTGTCATATTGTAATTCAACTAATTCCCTCCCATAAAAAGTCTCAAGAATCTTATAGTATTCTCCTGAAAGAGCCTTTTCAACAAGGTTTTTTGCCATTATGAGGGTTTCGTTTCCGAGTTTGACTTTTACATATTCAGCATCAGGATGAGCAGCAACCGCTACATTTGAGGCTAGGGTCCATGGAGTTGTTGTGTATATAAACAAATACTCATCCTCTTTGCCTTTTACCTTGAATTTGATGTATATTGCTGGGTGAGTTTTCATCTCGTATCCGCTTGAAACCTCATGAGAAGATAAAGAAGTTCCACATCTAGGACACCAGGGCAATACTCTATCTCCTTTAAAGAGCCAGCCCTTTTCGTGACACCTCTTAAGAAAATACCACACATACTCTATATTCGTATCAGACATTGTTAGGTAAACATTTTCCCAATCCATCCACATTCCAAGTTTTTTTGATAGGTCAATCCAGACTTTAACATAATTAAGAACACTACTCACGCATTTTTCTGTAAATTTGTCTATACCGTATTCTTCAATGTCTTTTTTCGTTTTAAATCCTAGCTCCTTTTCCACCCCAACCTCTACCCACAGTCCTTGGCAATCAAAACCTGGCTGTTTTCTTGTATCAAAACCTTGCATTGTTTTCAATCTGAGATAAAGATCTTTATATGTTCTCCCCCAGGCATGATGAACCCCCATTGGATTGTTAGCTGTTGGAGGACCATCTATGAAAGAGAAGGTTTTATTACCCTTTCTAAGCTTCATGGATTTCTTAAACAGTTTGTTCTTTTCCCAAAAACCCAATATATTCTTCTCTATATTTTGAGGATTATACATAGGAACACCTTAGAATTAATAGAGAATTAGGTTTAAATAAATTTTTAAGATAGGATTTGTAATCCACCAGTCATACGACTCAGATATTTATTTTTAAATAAAGTATATATAATTATTGGTAATTCTGGGATAGAAATGCCTGAATGTGAATTGTGTGGTTCTAGGAAGGCAAACAGGAAAGCTAAAGTTGAGGGAATAATTATAGATGTTTGCGATAAATGTGTAAAGTTTGGAGAGGAAATTGCTGTAATAGAGATAAAACCAACTAAGAAAAAGTTACCAAAACTAGAAGAATTGGAAAAAACAGTTAAACCAGATTTTCACAAGATTGTGAAGAGGGAGAGAAATAAGAAAAAGTTAACACAAGAAGAATTGGCTAAAAAACTGAATGAAAAACCCTCTGTTATCAAGAGGATCGAAAACGGTTGGGAACCCTCAATGAAGATAATTAAAAAATTAGAAAAGTTCTTTGGCGTAAATTTAATAGAAGAGCTAAAGGAAGAGATAGTTGAAAAGAAGTCAAAAGGAACAAATCTGACTATAGGCGATATCGTTGAAGTTTATTAGGGCCCATGTCATTATTTCTGGTTCTGTGCAAGGTGTTAGTTTCAGATTTTACACAATTGAGAAAGCAAATTTTTTAGGAATAAAGGGTTGGGTAAGAAATTTACCTACAGGTGAAGTTGAGGCTGTTTTTGAGGGAGAGGAAGATAAGGTTAAAGAAATGGTTGAGTGGTGTAAAAGGGGTTCTAGTTTTGCGAGAGTTAAAGATGTGAAAGTAGAGTTTAGTGATTATAAAGGCGAATTTGAGAGTTTTGAGAAAAGGTAAATTTAAATACATTTCTGTAAAATTATCATTAGTGAGACTATGGGTGGATTAGTTCACCAATAAAAGAAGAGATTTATCTATTCTTAATTCTAAAAAATACAGTATGATTCAACCACCAAAAGGAACTAGAGATATTTCACCAGAGGAAATGAAAAAACTCCAGTCTATAATAGATAGATTTAGAGAAATTTTTGAGAAATACAACTTTCTTCCATTAGAAACTCCTGCTTTTGAAAGTTTTGAATTATTATCAGCAAAAGGAGGCTTGGGAGAAGCTGCAAAAGATGAAATATACTATTTTAAAGATAAATCAGACAGAGAATTAGGATTAAGATTTGACTTAACAGTCCCATTAGCTAGATTTGTAATAAACAACTCAAACCTAACTAAACCATTCAAGAGATATCAGATAGGAAGGGTCTGGAGATATGACAATCCTCAAGCAATGAGATGGAGAGAATTCTGGCAGGCTGATGTTGATGTTGTTGGTTCTTCTTCTATGTCAGCTGATACAGAATGCTTGGCAGTTTCGGTTGGGTGTTTGTTGAGTCTAGGGTTCAAGAAATTCTCTATAAGAATAAATAACAGAAAACTGATAGAGAAAATTCTAATAAAACTAGGAGTCAAAGAAAACAAAATCTTTGATGTATTTAGGATAATTGACAAATTAAGCAAAATTGGTTTAAAAAACGTGAAGAGAGAATTAAAAGAAAATGATATTGATATAGAGATAGAAGACATTCTAAAAATTTCTGGTTCTAATAAAGAAATTTTAGAAAATGTTAAGAAAAAATTTGGGGAGAATGAAGGATTGAAAGAGTTAAGAGAAATAATAAATCTTTCAAGAAAAATTGGGATAGAAAAATATCTTAAAATCGATTTGTCTCTTGTTCGGGGTTTGGATTATTATACTGGACCTGTTTTTGAAGTAAAAATAGGAGACGTGGATGTTAGTTGTGGTGGTGGAGGAAGATATGACAGTTTGATAAAAAATCTTGGAGGTCCTGATATGCCTGCCACTGGCATTTCATTCGGTTTAGATAGATTGTTAACTCTGATCAAAGATTCCAAGATTCTTAACAGAAAAGTTTTTGTCGCAACAGTTAATGATAAAGTTAAAGAGGAAGCATTTAAAATTTGTCAGAATTTGAGAAAAGAAAATATAATTTCAGACATTGATATGATGGATAGAAAATTATCAAAACAACTGGGATACGCTTCAAAAATGAAATATCCATTTGTTCTGGTTGTTGGTAAAAGAGAATTAGAGAAAAAATCTATTAAATTAAGAGATATGAAAAAAGGAAAAGAAAAATTGGTAAAAATAAAAGACATAGTAAAAATTCTTAACAAGGTATTAAACCAATAGTTTCATGCGGACAACAGTTTTCTGATGTATGATTGTACCAACATTCATAGATAGCTTCTACCTTCCCATAAACATAAATTGTAACATTCAGATCTTTCCCAAAGACGTAGGCCGGGAGATCTATCAGTTTAATAAAGAAATCACCATCACTCTCTGTTATGGTCGTACCCTTAAATTTTTGACCCTGATAATCTATTGTTATTTCTATTGGCGTGGTAGCAACAACAGATCCATCTGAATAATTCAAAGTTCCAGTAAAGTTAATATCATAAACCTGAATTACAATACTTGAACATAAAGTACCAAGACACATCCTACGATTACCGCCCTCTATAGTTCCTACTATTGGTTGTCCAACAAAAATTTTAGATTCATAACTACCACCACTTAATGTGGCACCACTAGTCATTATACTTCCAACTAATTTATTGTAAGGATATGTCATTATGAATGCATTTGATAATACAAAAAATAAAGAAAAGAAGATAAAGACTAATAAAATAAAATTCTTTTTTTCAATTTTAGTTTTTTTACTCATTTAATTCATTGGGACTTTTTCATAAAAATTCTATTCTTAAATATAATTTATCTTCAGTAATATTAATTCTGCTTATTTCAACAATCTTTCCAGACTCTCCTGGTATATATTCGAATTCAACAAAAAGGGTCAAGGTTTTAAATTGGATAGGATCTTCAAAAATGATGTTACCAATCGGTGTTTGTCCCTTCAGTTGCATTCCTTCTACGTCTGTACCATTTACTTTCAACTGTGAAGGAAACATCCAAAACATTTCATAAAACCTCTCTTTTGCAGAAACATTGCAGGCCTGATATATATGACTTCTATCATCAATGAGGGTTAGATCTTGTTGATCGCAAACCTCTGCAGTACTCACTATTCTATAGTCTATCCCCTCTTTCCTGCCCTTTATCTCTCCTCTGCTTACACTGAAAACACACTTGTTTGTTGTACCCGTTCTTGCAGTTTCAATTATTTTTTCACTACAAGCCTTAAATTGAGGGGCAATAGACTTAATTTCAGTAATATCCATAGATTCTCCCAAAGTTTTCATAGTCCATGGCATCGCCATAATTAATATGGACAGTATAACGACCACTAATAATATTAAATGTAGAATTGTAACAGCACCCCTCATAATTTAACTATCTTTTTGCTTCAATATAAAATTAGAGCATAAATCCTAAGAAAGAGTTTAAAAAACTTATTACATTGCCATGCCTTCTTCTATAATTAGCCCACACTTTCTACAACAGACTTCTCCTAATTTCCTTTCAATTCTTTCCGAGCCACATTCTGGACATTCCATTTTTGTATTAGTTTTTCTCATATTATTTGATATATCCGTAAAAGATTTAAATCTTTTCACATCTGAGAACATATTTTTTCAAAAATATAACACGAAAAATAGAGTTAAAAATTATTATTTTAAATAGTTCGGGAATTAACTGATTTTATGAAAAATGTGAAAAAGCTAAAAAAGAAAAAAATATGTATAGATACGTCTGTAGCCATTAATGGAAAGGTCACAGAGTTAATAAAATCTAAAAAACTTGATGATTCTGAAATCATAATACCAGAAGTTGTATTAGGAGAACTGCAGGCGCAGGCCTCAAAGGGCAGGGAAGTTGGTTATATTGGTTTAGAAGAGATCAAAAATATAAGAAAACTTGCCAAAAAACACGAAATAAAACTAAAATTTTTAGGGGAAAGACAGAGTTACGAGGATATAATGCTGGCAAAATCTGGAAGAATGGATGCCCTGATAATAGATATTGCAAAGCAAAATAATGCTATTTTATTAACATCAGATGTAGTTCAAGCTTTAGTTGCTGAAGCAAAGGGGCTAGAGGTAAAATATTTCAAACCTTGGGAAAAGGCCAAGAGAGTAAGAATAGAGAAGTTTTTAACAAAGGACACGATGTCTATTCATTTAAAGAAGGATGCAATCCCATATGCAAAAAGAGGAAAGCCAGGAAAAATAAACTTCGTTCCCTTGAGAAAGAAACCTATGAGAGCTGAAGAACTGGAAAAGATAGCAACAGAAATCCTCGAATCCGCAAGATATGAAGAAGACTCCTTTGTTGAATATGGGGAGCATGGAGCTGTTGTCATTCAGCTAAAAGATAAGAGAATTGCAATAGCAAGGCCTCCTTTCTCAGATGGTATTGAGATAACTTTGGTTAGGCCTATTGTTAAATTAACTTTAGATGACTACAAACTTTCTTATAAATTAAAGGAAAGACTGGAAAAGAGAGCTGAAGGTATATTGTTGGCAGGACCTCCAGGTTCTGGTAAAACAACGATGGCAGCCTCTCTTGCAGAATTCTTTTTGAGCAAAGGAAAGATTGTAAAAACTGTAGAACAACCAAGAGATTTACAGGTTCCACCAGAGATAACTCAGTATGCTCCTTTAAATGGTAGCTTTGAAAAAACAGCAAACATATTGCTTTTAGTTAGGCCAGATTACACAATTTTTGATGATATAAGAAAGACAAGAGAATTTGGGATATTCTCTGACATGAGGCTGTCAGGGATAGGAATGATAGGTGTTGTTCATGCAACAGATCCTGTTGATGCAATTCAAAGATTTATAGGAAAAATAGAGATTGGTATCATACCCCATATAATTGACACGGTTTTATACATTAAGGATGGGGAAGTGAAAAAAGTCTATTCTCTAGGCCTGACAGTTAGAATTCCTCATGGAATGACAGAGGCTGATTTGGCAAGGCCAATTGTTGAAATCAGGGATTTTGAGACCAGAAATTTGGAATATGAAATCTATGTTTATGGCGAACAAACAGTGGTTGTCCCTATTAAAAAGGAGAAAAAGACCGCGTTGCAAAAACTGGCTTCTGATAGAATAAAGAAGACAATAAGCAACTTTGACCCATCAGCAGAAATAGAGTTTGCTTCTGATGACAGGGTCATATTAAAAGTTAGGAATGAAGTTATACCTAGATTAATTGGAAAAGATGGAAAAACAATAAAGTCTATAGAAGACAAATTAGGAATTTCAATTGAAGTACAACCTATTGTAGAGTCTTTGGGCAGTGAGATAAAATTTGATATTCATGAGACTGGGGCTTACATAGTTTTCACTTTTGGAAAGAAAATGGGTGGAAAAAACGCAAACGTTTACATCAATAGTGAATACCTTTTTTCGGCAACCATTGGTAGGGCAGGTCAGATAAAGATATCAAAGAATTCTGATTTGGGAAAGGTCTTGTTGAGGTCTATAACAACCAAGAAAAAAATCAGGATTTTTATTTAAATTCTATTTTCTATTTATTCAATATGCTCCTGTAGCTCAGTTTGGATAGAGCGACTGCCTCCTAAGCAGTAGGACGCGTGTTCAAATCACGCCAGGAGCACACCTATTTTCAAAAAATCAATTTAAATGTTTTTTGTTACAATTATGAATATGAAAGATTCAAGAAAAACGTCTGACAGAGAAAGAGAGGGCCATGTTGTGATACGTGTAATAGGCGGTAAATCAATTGCGAGATATTCTGTCAGGGGGGATGGGGTATACGAGGCTGTTATAGGTGGTTCACCACGTTGTATAGGTTTTGTAAAAGATGGTGTAGCATACACGCCTATAATTGGAGGAAAGCCAAGACCCCTAGGAAGAGTCGTATATAAAGAAAAGCGATAAGAAACCCCCCTCTTACAAGTTCTTTAGGAGTACAAATTTATTTAAGAAACACTGATAATTTAATATGCCCGAAGAAGAAAGAGTAAAGATAGGTGTACCAGGCATAGATGAATTAATTGGAGGAGGTTTGAGACCAAAAACTTTAACTCTCCTCACTGGGACAACTGGGTGTGGAAAAACCACATTTTCTTCCCAATTCATTTTTAATGGACTAAAAGACTTTAAAGAAAATGCTGTTTATGTTAGTTTTGAAGAGCCCGTGGAAAACATAAGAGAAAACTGCTTAAAGTTCGGCTGGAACTTTGAACCCTACGAGAAAGAAGGAAAAATGATTTTTGTTAGGTATGATCCTTTCCATGTTGAGGATATCTACGAACTCATAGAAACCAATATAAAGAGAGTGAATGCTAAGAGGGTTGTTATTGATTCTGTTTCTGCTTTAGGCTTATATGTAAAAGAACCAGCAGAAATAAGGAGGCTAGTATTCAATATAGCATTTCTCCTGAGGAGACTAGATTGTACTTCTATATTAATTTCCGAAATACTTCCGATGCAGGAAGCCCTTTCTAGATTTGGGGTCGAAGAATTCGTTACAGATGCTGTAATAGTCTTATATTACACAAGAACAGGCTCACAGTTCTCAAGGTATCTTACTGTCTGGAAGATGAGAGGTTCTTCACACTCAAACAAACTACATCCTTACAAAATATCAGACAAAGGGTTAGTTGTTTTTCCAAAAGAGGAAGCCACATTAAAATAGATGAGCATTATATATAAAGTTTTCTAAAATTTATTATATGCCTAAAAAGAAATCTAAAAAAACTAAAATTAAAAAGAGAATCGAAGAGGTTAAAGTCAAAACGAGGATAGTTAGACCAAAGATAAAAAGACCAATGGAAATAGAGACACCTCTAAAGAAAATAGCAATAAAGATGTTTGGTAGGTTAGCGGATAAATATTCTAAATACTTTTTAGCATTAAAGGAATCCCTTTTAATGGCAGATGCCAAAATTTTATTTAGAACATATCTTTCTTTGATGTTTTTCATAACGTTCATAACATTTTTATTAACATTTCTTATGACGCTTGTATTTTCAATTTACCTTAAATTAGACATAATTTTTACAATCATAGGTCTAATTGTACTTCCTTCCTTTTTTGCATCAATAACCCTTTTCCTGATTTACGCATATCCTGTATCAACAACACAAACTCGCAGGAGAGACATAGATGCTAATCTGCCATTTGCCTTAACTCATATGGCAGCTGTAGCACAATCTGGTGCACCACCTATAACAATTTTTAAAATTCTTAGTAAATTCGAGGAATATGGGGAGATATCAAAGGAGGCAGGAAAGATAACAAGGGATGTGGAAGTTTTTGGTTTAGATGCAACAAGCGCTTTAAGGGAGATTTTTCTAAAATGCCCCTCTTCTAAATTCAAAGACGTTTTACAGGGTATATTGACCACCATACAGTCCGGTGGCAATCTTAGGGCATACCTGATGGAAGAGTCCGGAAAGGCAATGTTTGAGTATACTGTTAAAAGAGAAAGATACAACCAGTTGTTGTCAGTTTATTTGGATTTGTATACAGCCTTATTGATAGCAGCTCCAATGGTATTCATTATTACCCTATCTATCTTAAGCACGCTTGGTGGAGGCATTTTAGGATTTACAATAGATCAATTAACAAATTTAGGAGTCATTGGTTTGCTCTTTTTGAATATGGTATTTTTAACTTTCATACATGTGACTCAGCCAAAATTGTGATTAAATGAAATTTAAAATTGATATGACAACCGCAATAATTCTAATACTTGTTATTGTAGGTATTACAATTTTCATTGTAAACTTCTTCACTTTTTCTTCAATGATTGTAAGCTTAATTTCAATAGCTATTATTGTCACGGATCCTATAATATTGGAATACAATAAGTATAAGGAAAGGAAAGAAATAGAAGAGAGATTTCCAGATTTTTTAAGGGATGTGACAGAGAACATAAGAACTGGTATGACTCTAACCCAAGCTGTCATAGCAACAAAAGACAATTATTACGGTGCCTTAACACCGTATGTTAGAAAAATGGTGGTTAAAATCGATTGGTCAATACCATTTAATAAAGTTCTAACAGATTTCTCGAAAAAGTCCACACCATTAATACAAAAAACAGTTTCAACAATTATAGAAACTTATGAGGGTGGGGGCGATATAACCCAAATATTGGATGCCTCTGGTCAAACTGTAAAAGAAATTAATAAAGTTAGAAAGGAAAGATCTTCCTCGATTTACAATCAAATGTTAACAGGATATCTTATATTTTTCTTATTCATAGGGATTTTGATAATTTTGCAAACAGTTATCTTACCACACCTATCTGCACTTGCAGAAGAGCAAGTATCTGGAATAGATTTCAATACTTTGACCAATATCTTTTCAACTACATTTCAATGGTTGATTATAATAGAAGGTTTATTCTCTGGTTTAGTTGTAGGCAAACTAGCTGAGGGAAGCATGGTTGCAGGCTTAAAACACTCATTAATATTCACTGTTGTTGGTTATGGCGCATTTTTGTTATTGATATAAACTTTTATTATAACTTAAACTACCATTTATTATGAAAGGTCTATATCCACTTTTAAGTCATAGCACCCTTCTTGTTGTAGGCATAATTGTAATGGGAATGGTTATAATATCATTCTCAAATTTCTTATCTAGAACTGAAATAGATTTAGTAAATGTTGAATTAAATTACATAGCAGATTATACAAAAGATAAGATTTTCGAAATTTACAATTTGGCTAACAGTTCATCAGAATATTTTTCTGGAAATTTCAAATTAAAACTTCCGGAAAAAATAGGGAATAGAAAATATACAATATCCTTTCAACAAAATACATTATCTGCTTGTGTGTCTGTAGAAAATGAATTGATAGAAGTAACGCGTTTGTTAAACATAGATGCAACTTTTAATGGAACATCTTACATGCCAGCTTCTATTAATATAGAAAAATTAAACGGAAACATTTCGATAAGTTTGGTTGATTAGATGACTCAAGTAGACTTTGCAATAGCCTTTGTTTTTATGCTAATAATTTTAACTTATTCAATATTTTTTGTTACAAACAACATCTCGCATGATTTTGATACACTTACAACAAAAAGATTAGAGAGGACATGTTTATCACTATCCAAACAACTGTTTGATATTCAAGACAATAAAAGTTTGATGACAAACTTTAAAGAAATTCAGGCAAGTTTTCAGGAAATGGGTGGTTATTCTCATGAAGAACAAATCAATGTCGTAATTTCTCCAGTTGTTAGTAAAATTCATGTTTATGACAAACTCTTCAATGAAATCCCATCATCAACATCTTCCACATCAGATAGTGTTACAGTCTCTTTTGATTTGAATTTCTCAGTGGTTGAAAAGAAGTATGTAAATATCTTCTATTTCGGGGAACCTTCTACAAGTATCAATTTTCTCAACAATGTTACAGAAACGAATATTACAGGCACAATATTGTCTGAAAAAGATGTGATTGTTCTATCTCAGGAAAAATGCACAAATCTTACAAGTTTGTCATACGGCGATTCCAAAAACCTTTTTGGATTTACAGAGAATTTCAAAATAACAAATGGTTGTGATTATGGACCAGAACCACCTTTAGCAAATTTAATAGTTAAAACAAAAACCATATTGGTTGAAAATCCTGATGAAACAATTTACCCCCAATATCTGAAATTAACGGTGTGGTAATGAAAGCTACAATTCATATATTAGAGGCAGTTTTGGGTTCAATTATAATATTGCTTGGTATTACTTTTATTTACCCAGTACAAGAACAAAGGGAAATTCAAGTTTCAGAAACAGCTTACAACTGTTTCATGAATTTAGATCAAAAAGGATTATTAAAGTATTATGCCTCAAACAACATGATAGGCGAATTAAATAATGATTTTAAAAACTGTTTACCACCAATAACGAATTTTACTTTTGAAATATGCTCAACAACAACATGCTCAAGCAATTCTATACCTCTAGACAGACCAGTATACGCAACAAGTTATTTGATTTCTGGGTACGAAGATTATAATCCTAAATTAATTAATCTTTGGGTCTGGTTAAAATGAAAGGCCAAGTTTTTATCATAACATCAGCTTTGATTTTGCTAAGTTTATTACTCATAAGAATAAATACAATGACATTTGAGATAAGAGAAGAAAAACTATTTTATGAAAATTTTCTAAACCTAAAGAATGAGTTGATAAACACCATTGATTTATCTCTGATTAACCAAGAAATCCTCTCAACTAATTTGGATGATTTCATAGGCTTTTCAACAGACCTCTTTAAAAAAAGAGGTTATGGAGAATCCGTGAACTATTCAATTTCCACTTCAGGGAATTTAAGAACCATTTACTTGAATATATCGTTCAAATCAGATGATTCTGAAATATTAGAAAATTTAATAATAAATAGGGAGATGTATTCATGAAAGGGGTTGCACCATTAGTGGGATATACATTAATTTTAGTTATAACAATAAGTGCAATTTTTATTGCCCTCCAAATGGGAAGGCCAGCAATAGATAGGGAAAAGGAAATTCTCTTAATGCAAGAGGGCAAGAGTAATTTGCTGATTATAGGTGGTGCTGTTAAAATTGTAACAGAGGAGGGAGAAGGATCGACAAGATTACTGAAGCTTACTGTAACTGATGGAAATTACTTTATAGATGCAGAGAATGATGCAATCATATTTTCTATGGAAAGTATGGCTCAAATAATAGGTGTTAACGTTTCTAAAATAGAAGATGATATAAATATTTTTGGTGAACAAAATAAAATTTTTCTAAATCTTTCATATTCTGATAAACCTATAGATATTATAGGTCAAGGAGATTTTGGAAGGGGTAAGCGTTCCTTGGCAATAAGAAATAATGGATATAACACAACAACAGAAAAACAGATGGTCAATGTTTTAATTACCTGAAATATTCATTTTTTTTAGAAAACTTTATATACAAGGTTATTCAAAAATAAATTGAATAAGATGAAGGGAATATCGCCTCTAATTGCTTCGGTTTTATTGATAGCCATAACAATGACCTTGGCAGCAATTTTGGCTAGCTTTGTTTCAAACTACACAAGACAACAACTATCATCCTTACCGTCCTGTGTAGGCGGAAACATAATATTTTCATCAGCAGACTATCCAAAATGGAGTGTTGGTTCTATAACTGCTGTTATTGAGGCTGAGAATGTGGATTTAGAGACTTTTACATTCGAAGTTCTACTAGTAAACGACACAATTTTAACATCATCTGATACAATGGGAACTTCAATACCTGCAGGAGGTGCAGGAACCGTTAAATCGAGTAATCTGGGTGTTGCCCAAGCAGATATAAGTAAGGTAAGAATAACAGCAGGAAATTGCCCAGGTGTTAAAACAGAATGGACAACAATTAAATCTTAGTGATTTTTATGGCATATAGTCATATCAATTCAAAGGGTGTAACTTTTTGGTTACATCAAAGAGGAAAATTGTTTTTCTTTTCCAAAAAACCTGAAGATTCTATAGATCTTCCTGAAAATCTTGAGGTTTTTGAAAATCCCAGAACAGGATTGCCAATGGTAAGGAAGAAACAATAACTTTTTCTTTTTTGATGTCCAACTAAATAGAGAGATTAATATTGATTTTTATGGCTAGAAAGAAAAAGAGAAAACTATCAAAAAAAAGAGAAAGAGCCAATTATAAAATACCCCTAGTGACCCTTTTAATTCTAATTTTTCTATCCTTTGTCACCTTGGCAATAATAGATTTAATTGATGTCTCTGGATATGTTGAAGCAAATGTTTTGGAAATTTCTGGCACAACAATAATAGTTGGCAATAATTGTACAGCAATCATAGCTGAAACTTCCCCAGAAAGAGCATATTCTATTGATTTGGGAATAAGAGGTATTATAGAGGAAAGGCCTAATACGCATGATACATTTATAGCAGCTATGAAAAGTTTTAACATTACTCTAGAATCTATTCAAATAGAAAATTTTAATGGCAGATACTATTCTGCTAGTTTATTTCTCATGTCTGACAACAAAGTTTCAAAAATAGACACAAAGCCTTCTGATGCCATTGCACTTGCCTTGCGAATGAATTCTCCAATTTACATAAATAAGACTCTTCTTGAAGAAGTTGGAAAAAACATATGCTGATTACTTAAAGCATATGTTGCATTCTTCCAATTCAGGAAACGTTTTTTTATGTAATTTACATATCATTTTTCTTTTTCTAATTGATTTACATATATAGCAAAAGGCTTCTAACATTTTTGAACTATCATTTAGTTCTCCAGAGACCAATCTATCAGAAAAATGTTCTATCTCCTTTAAAACAATCTTATCATTTTCTATTGTTTTTATTTTTGATCCCCTCAGTTGTCTAATATATTGTGATATTGCAGATTGAGTTATTCCTAGTTTTTTTGCAGCTTGTTGTTGCGTCATTTTATATTTGTTTATGAGTTCTTTGGCTATCAGAGCTCTTATTGTGGGTAGAAGATTTTGTGCAACAAGTTCACAATATGGTTTCATTATAACACCGTTATAAATTTTAGTTAAATAGTTTTAAATACTTTTCTTAACTCTGAGCTTTGAGTATTTTTAGAAAGAGAACTAAAAATACATTTAAATATTTATCTTCATTAAGTTTTATTAACTACAGAGGAGTAGCAAAGCTTTTATAAGCTCAATTAATATAAAATATAGTGATTAAATGGTAGTTTCACAAGATGTTTTAGACGCATTAAGACAAATAGGTCTAAATCTTTATGAAAGAAAGCTATGGGTCGCCTTACTTTCTAGAAGTACATCTACGGCTGGTGAACTGTCATCACTAGCGAAAGTCCCCCACAGTAGAACTTATGATGTTCTAGAGTCTCTAGCAGACAAGGGATTTGTAGTAATACAGTCATCAAAGCCTATTAAATATGTTGCAGTTTCTCCAAATGAGGCCTTAGAGAGAGCAAAAAATAAATTAAAGCAAGATTTGGAAGTTAAAATTAACAGAATGAAAAAATTGCAAAATTCTTCAGTAATTAAAGAATTAGAGAAACTACATAAGAAAGGAGTAAAAATAGTAGAGCCAGGAGAAATAACAGGTTCGCTAAAAGGAAGAGATGCTTTGCACAGACAACTTGAAGAAACATTCAAGAATGCAAAAAACAATATCTCAATTCTAACAACCCAAAAAGGCTTATCTGACCTATTTTCAGTTCATGGAGACATCTTAAAGAAGGCTTCAGGAAGAGGAGTTAAGATAAGAATAGCGGCTACACTAGGAAAAAACGACTCCTTATTAAAAGATATCAAGAATTTTGCTGAAATTAAAAGAATAAAAAATCAAAACCTGATTGGAAGATTTGCAGTTGTTGACGATTCTCATGTTGTATTGGCTTTAACAGACGAGAGTGTTCATCCATCTCAAGACTTATCTCTTTGGAGTAGAAGTGGGCATGTTGCAGGAGATGTCTTGGGGCCAATGTTTGATTGTCTCTGGGAGAATCTAGAGTAATACAGATTTTCTTAATCATCGTATCTCAGAATATCTATTTCTTATTCTCAATCTCATCAAGAATTTGTTTGATAAAATCTTCTACTTTCACATCAAAATTAACTTTTCCATCCCTGGTTCTAACAGCGATAGTTTTATTTTTTTCTTCTTTGTCACCAACAGTTAAAATATAAGGAATTTTCTGTAATTCCGCATTCCTAACTTTATATTCAACAGTATTAGAGCTATAATCCACTTCAACCCTGATGCTCCTTTCTTCCAATTTTTTCTTAATATCTTCTGCAAATTTTAGATTTCTATCTGCAACAGGTATGACTATTATTTGTATAGGCGATAACCAAACTGGGAATGCACCACCATAATGTTCTACCAAAATCCCCAAGAACCTTTCCAAAGCACCATAGATAACTCTATGAATCATTGTAACTCTATGGGGTTTATTATCTTCACCCACATAAGTTAAGTCAAACCTCTCAGGCATCTGGAAATCTAACTGAATTGTTGCACATTGCCAGGTTCTTCCTAAGGCATCTTTTATATGAAAATCAATTTTGGGCCCGTAAAAAACTCCTCCACCCTCATCGATTTCATAATCTATGTTTTTTGCTTTTAACGCATCTATCAGACTGTTAGTTGCAAATTCCCAAACTTCATCGGATCCCATATAATCTTTGGGTTTAGTTGATAGTTTAACAATGTAATCAAGTCCAAACATTTTGTAGAAATAATCAACGAATTCTATTACATTGATTATCTCATCTTTTATTTGATTTTGTGTACAAAATATGTGAGCATCATCTTGATGAAAACTTCTAACCCTAAACAAACCAGAAAGAACACCGCTTAACTCATGTCTGTGAACCAAACCTATTTCAGCAAGTCTTAATGGAAGCTCTTTATAACTTCTAATAGTGTTTTTGTAAATCAAAACGCCCCCTGAACAATTCATTGGTTTAATTCCATAATCAGTTTTATCTATTTTAGTGAAATACATATTTTCTTTATAATGGTCCCAATGACCACTCTGCTCCCAAAGCACTTTGCTTAATATTACAGGAGTCTTAACTTCTTTGTATCCCCTTTTTTTGTGCTCTTGTCTCCAGAATTTCAATAACTCATTCCAAATTATCATTCCTTTTGGATGGAGGAATACCATTCCAGGGGCCTCTTCATGAAAACTATACAAATCTAATTGTTGACCAATTTTCCTATGATCTCTCTCTTCAGCTTTTCTTCTTAAATCTAGGAAAGCATCCAACTCCCTTTGAGTTCTAAAAGATATTCCATAAATTCTTTGAAGCATTGAATTATTTGAATCTCCTCTCCAATAAGCTCCAGCTATCTTCAGTAACTCTATTACTCCAATTTTTCCTGAAGATGGGATATGAGGACCTTTACACAAATCAGCAAAATTTCCTAATTTATAAACAGAGACTTTGTCTCCTTCTAGTTCATCTATCAATTCTAATTTAAATTTTTCATTTGAAAATAATTTTTTTGCCTCTTTCTTTGAGATTTCTTTTCTCTCAAATTTAATATCACCTTCAATAATCTTCTTTATTTCATTTTCAATTTCTTTCAAATCTTCATCAGTGATGTTCAGATTATCAAAATCATAATAGAAACCTTGGTCTATTGAAGGTCCTATCCCAAAATGAACATTTGGATATAATTTTTTAACAGCTGCCGCAAGTATATGGGAAGAGCTATGCCAATAAGCTTCTTTACCTTCCTTACTATCAAAAGTTAGAATTTCTATTTTACAATCCTTTTCTATTTTGTAATCTAAGTCAACTACTTCTCCATTTATTTTTGCGACTAAGGCATCTTTGAATAGCCTTGCACCTAGCATTTTTGCTATTTCTGCTGGAGTTATTCCATCTTTAAGTTTTTCAGTTGACCCATCAGGAAAAGTTATGTTGACCATATAATCACTAATAACATTTACTAATTAATATAAAGTTTGCTCTTTTAGAATGAAATGCTGCTATATTATATTGAATAGAAAAATCTTTACTGTCACTGTGTTTGACATCCACCGGCCATATCAACCCAATGTATATTGTTCTTGAATATTTAAATTGTTAACAGTTTTAAAGAATAATAAATTATATTAATTATTAGTTGACATAGCCCCGTCGTCTAGCGGTCAAGGATAGCGGGCTTTGGTTATTTGACTAAAGCATTGAGCTTTGCTATGAAAGAAACCCGCTGACGTAGGTTCGAATCCTGCCGGGGCTACTTATTTTCAATCAAAAATATTGATTGAGAGTTGAAATTTTTTGAGGGACCATTGTTCTTGAGCTTAATAAATTTTCCAATTTTCTCTGACAACTTGAACAAAATTTAATAGAATTAAATAACATAAGACAATAATTCTCGTGTTTCAAACTTTTTATTGGAACAACCATACGAGGAACCAACGATTTTTTATCATCAAGTCTATCGAGAACTCGTTGTGGGTGTTGAAGACCAAAAGAGTGAGCAAGCTCATCTGCTATTGTAAGTACTTGTGCTAAGTTCTTTTCCACCTCTGAATAGAATATTCCGCCTTCTAGTGATGCCACCCCTATTCTATCGGGCATATATCCACCAACCATTCTTTCATCTAGATTTAAAAAATCTTCTACAAGGCCGAGCATTCTGTAATGTTCTCCTGTATCAAATTTTTTCAAATCCCTTAAAACATATTTTATATCAACTACATGTCCCCACAAAAATTCTCTCGGTAAGCCTTTTTCTTTTGATAAATAATTATCATCATATTCAGAAGTTCCTACCAATTCACATTTTTCAAATAGGCTTGGTGGAAAAAGTGATACTGCTCTATTCCCTATATCAAGAATATGATCATCGCTCCACTTAGGATCTTTTTCTTTATAATTAAATCTCACCAATCCGAGTATTGATCCTACCATAATAATAACTTTGAGACAAAACCTTAAAAATAGCAAAAGAAAAATTCTAAACCAAAGGTTTTTAAATTCTTATCTATAAATGTGTAAATACAGTTTCAAAGGTGAATTCATGGGATTTTTTAGCGGAAGAGAACTGAAAAAAAGAAAGAAAAGATATAGATGGAAGAAGACTACGTTTAAAGTTAGAACTCTTAATCTAAAACAAAAGAAAGATCCTTTAGAGGGGGCTCCACAAGCCAAAGGAATAGTATTAGCAAAGAGGGCCATTGAACAAAAACAGCCACATTCAGGCTTGATAAAAGTTGTTAGAGTTCAATTATTAAAAAATAAAAAAGAGATTACTGTATTCGTTCCCAAAGACGGAGCAATAAACTTCATTAATGAACACGATGAAGTCGTTGTTGAAGGGGTTGGGGGATCTGGAGGAGGGCCAGTTGGCTCTCAACACGGTCTAAGATGGAAAGTTATAAAAGTTAATAACATTCCTTTAGAAGAACTTAGAAAAGGCAAGAAAACTAAAGAGGCAAGATAATGGAAAATTTAAAAGTTTTTGAACGTTGGGACATTTCTAACGTAACTGTTGATGATCCAGGCTTGAAAAAATATATAAATCTAAAGCCGATTATAGTGCCAAAAAGCTTTGGAAGGAACACACAACAACAATTTCATAAATCTTATTCAAGCATTATTGAAAGATTGGCAAATCATTTATTTATTCCAGGTCATAGAGGCAAGAAACATATAATAAGCAGCGGAAAAAACGTTGGGAAAACATTCAAGGTATGGAAAATAATCAAAGATACATTTGAAATAATCGAAAAACAAACAAAGAAAAATCCAGTAGAAATATTTGTCAGGGCTTTAGAAAATGCTGCTTTAAGAGAGGAAATAACTTCTTTCCAAGTTGGAGGTATTATAGTAAGAAAGGCTGTTGTAACATCACCTCAGAGAAGGGTTGATCTTGCACTGAGGGCAATATCTCAGGGTGCATATCAAAAAGCCTTTAAAAATCCTAAGAACATGGCTAATTGTTTAGCAGAAGAAATTTTAGGGGCGTATGAATACGATACTCAAAGATCTTATGCTGTAAAAGAAAAACAGAGAAAAGAAAAGGAAGCTGCAGGTTCAAGATAATTATATTTTCTTTAATTTTTTCTTAATGATCTCTTCATCCTTTTTAATTATTTTTTCTTCTTTCTTGATGACTTCTCTTATTTTTGGCTCTTCCTTTACAACAACGAATTCTGTTAATTCCGATATTACTGTAAAAATAAATGCTATTACAGTTATTATAACAAGAGTCATTAATTTAAACTCTATACCATGTAGATAAAGAGCTGTTAAGTCTTCTACTATACCAAAGGCCACAAGAAAAATCAAGAAAGATATAAATCTTAGATACTTTTTTTTATGTTTCCTAACATGTCTCCTTATAGGATGATATTTACTTTTCTGGATTTTAGTATCTTTTTGCATAATTATAATTAATAAACTTTATTTAAATCAAATCATTTTTGTCATTTCAATTATATAGTCCTTGAAACCCAATTTTCTCCAAAAACTTTAAATATACTAGTTTCTTATTATTCAAATCACGTGGTTTTATGGCAAAAGAAGACTATTCAGAAAAGGTACAAGAATTAGCTGATAATTCAGAAAATATAAGAAACATTGGTATTGTTAGTCATATTCATCACGGTAAAACAACTTTAACTGATAACCTTGCTGCTGCTGCAGGTTTGATGGCATCTCAACTTGTTGGAGAAAGAATGTTAACATGGATTGATGATCAAGAGAGAGAAAGGGTTATGACAATTTATGGTGCAACCGTCACTATGTCTCACGAATTTGAAGGTAAAAAATATTTGATAAATTTGCTTGATACTCCTGGTCACGTAGACTTTGGTGCTGATGTTACACAAGCCATGAGGGCTGTAGATGGAGCAGTTGTTATGTGTTGCGCTGTTGAAGGTGTTATGCCTCAGACAGAAACTGTTTTAAAACAGGCTTTATCCGAAAGAGTAAAACCCATTCTATTCATAAACAAAGTTGATAGAGCAATAAGAGAATTGAAATTAACACCAGAACAATTACAGAAGAGGTTAGCAAAAATAGTCATTGACGTTAATAAATTTATTCAAAGATTTGTAGAACCACAATACAAAGACAAATGGGTTGTTAAGGTCGAAGACGGATCAGTTGCTTTTGGCTCAGCTTTGAAGAAATGGGCAATTTCTGTTCCATTCATGCAAAGAACAGGGGTTAGCTTTAATGACATAATTGATTTATGTTCTCAAGAAAGGGATGAAGAGCTTTCTGAGAAATCTCCGATGCATATTGTTGTCATGGATATGATTACAAAACATCTGCCTTCACCAACTGAGGCACAAAAATATAGAATAGAAAAAATTTGGAATGGTGAAACAGACTCTGAAATCGGTAAGCAATTAACAGGTTGTGACTCAAACGGAAAACTGGCAGCTGTTATAACTAAAGTTACTTATGATCCTCATGCAGGCATGATATCAACAGCCAGAATATTTTCTGGCAAATTGATGAGAGGCCAAGAAATATACTTTGTTGATGCAAACAGAACTTCAAAGGTACAACAAGTTACAACTTTTATAGCATTAAGAAGAATTCCTCTTGAATATGCGCCTGCAGGAAATGTTGTTGGACTGGTCGGACTAAATGAAGCTTCTGTGGGTCAAACAGTATGTGATCCAGAATTTATTATAGAACCATTTAAGGCTATAAGACACATCTTTGAACCAGTTGTCACAAAGTCTATAGAGCCAGAATCACCACAAGATTTACCTAAATTAATAGAGATATTAAAGACTTTGAGTAGAGAAGACACTACTCTAAAAGTTAAAATAAATCCAGAGACAGGAGAAACACTGGTTTCTGGGTTGGGAGAACTACATTTAGATGCAAAAGTTGAAAGAAAGATAAGAGAAAAAGGAGTTCCTATTATTGTCTCACCACCAATTGTTGTTTACAGAGAGACTATAACAAAATCCTCACCAGTAATAGAGGGAAAATCGCCAAACAGACACAACAAATTTTACATTTCTGTTGAACCAGTATCCCCAGAATTGTATAAATCAATGATGGAAGGCGAGATTCAGGACGGTGAAATAAAAGGTAAAAACTTAGAACTTAGAAAAAAAATCCAAGGTTTGGGGTTGAATAGAGATGATGCAAGAAATGTATTACTTATTTATAATCATTCGTTATTTTTGGACTGCACAAGAGGTATTCAATACCTTAATGAAGCAATGGAAATGGTAAAAGATGCATTCAAGAGCATTATGGATGAAGGGCCATTGGCAGCGGAGCCGTGCTCTGCTATTATTGTTAAACTTACTGACGCTGAGTTGCATGAAGATGCTGTTCACAGGGGTCCAGCACAAGTTATGCCAGCTGTAAGATTTGCTATAAGAGAAGCAATGTTAAGGTCTGGTATAACATTCTTAGAACCAAAACAAATATCAAGGATAGATACTCCTCAAGATAATATAGGAAATGTTGTGGCAGAGGTTAGCAACAGAAGAGGAGAGGTTATGAACATTGATCAAGAAGAATTCACCTCTGTTGTGACAGCCAAGATACCTGTTTCTCAACTATTTGGTTTTGAGGGAGCCTTAAAATCTGCAACAGGAGGGAAAGGATTCCAATCTTTAATAGATGTCGTTTTTGAAAAGATACCGAACAGTGTGAGAGATGAAACTGCGCTAAAAATAAGAGAGAGAAAAGGTCTTCCAAAAGAAATTCCTGAGAGAGAATGACAAAAACTTTAAATAGGTTGCTTTATAATAAGCTAAAAAGGTGATTTTTATGGCTACTAAACCACACTTGAACTTAGTAACTGTAGGCCACGTAGATCATGGGAAGTCTACTCTAGTTGGTAGAATGTTATTTGATAGTGGGGCTATAAGAGAAGACGAACTAAGAAAACTTAAAGAGCTTGCAAAAGAACTCAAAAAAGAAACATGGGAATTTGCCTATGTTATGGATAGATTAAAGGAAGAAAGAGCAAGGGGTCTTACAATTGATCTAATGCACAGAAGGTTTGATACACAAAAATATTATTATACAGTAATAGACGCACCTGGTCACAGAGACTTTGTTAAGAACATGATAACAGGGGCCTCTCAGGCAGATGCTGCCTTATTGGTATGCTCTGCAAAAGAAGGAGTTCAAGAACAAACAAGAGAGCACGTGTTCTTGATAAAGGTTTTGGGAATAAAGCAGATAGTTGTTTCAATAAACAAGATGGATGCAGTAAACTATGATGAAGCAAAATACAAGGAAACAAGAGACAATTTAGAAAAGTTATTGAAATCTGTTGGTTATGACACAAGCAAGATGTTGTTTGTTCCAACATCAGGTTATAAGGGAGACAATGTTGTAAAGAAATCAGAAAATATGAAATGGTATGATGGACCAACCTTGATGGAGGCATTAGATACAATAACATTACCTCCAAAACCAGTTGACAAGCCTTTGAGACTTCCTGTTCAAGATGTTTATACAATAACAGGAATAGGAACAGTTCCTGTTGGAAGAGTTGAAACAGGTGTTTTGAAGGCAGGAGACAAAATAATTTTTGAGCCAGCTGGTGTAGAGAGTGAGGTAAAGTCTATTGAAATGCACCATGAACAAATTCCAGAGGCAAAACCAGGGGATAATGTTGGATTCAATGTAAGAGGTATATCAAAGGCTGATATTAAGAGGGGGGATGTTGTGGGTCATCCTGATAATAAACCAACAGTTGTAAAGGAATTCACAGGGCAGATAATAGTCTTACATCATCCAAATGTCATGACAAAGGGCTACACGCCGGTCTTTCACTGTCACACAGCACAAGTTGCTTGTAAGATAACAGAAATTACAAAGAAAATAGATCCAAAGACAGGAGCATCTATACAAGAAAATCCAGATTTTATAAAAACTGGTGATGCTGCTGTGATAAAATGTGTTCCGAACAAACCATTTGTCATTGAAGCTAACAAAGATTTTCCAGAATTGGCAAAATTTGCTATAAGAGACATGGGTCAAACAGTTGCTGCAGGAGTTTGCTTAGAAGTAGTTAAGGCAAAATAATAATGCCTTAACATTTTTTCTTATTTAACTAATTCTTTTTAATTTAATCTCAAGACATTTTTCTTTCGAATGGAAAATTATTTAAATACTTTAGTGAATACATAGTGAATATGCAAAAAGCGAGAATAAAATTAATGAGTCCTAACCCAGAAAAACTTGATGAGGTTTGTAATGAGCTGAAAGCCATTACCGATAGGTTTGGTGTAGCCATGCATGGGCCCATACCTTTGCCAACTAAAAAACTCAAGGTTACCACAATGAAAACTCCATGCGGTGATGGGACAGGTCATGGAAATACATCATGGGATAGGTGGGAAATGAGAATTCACAAAAGATTAATTGATATTTCTGCTGATGAGAGAACTTTAAGACAAATAATGCGTGTCACTGTTCCTGATGGAGTTTCTATTTCTATAAAACTTAGGGATTAGCGGAACTTGAACAAGCTGGTTTTATACTTTCCATACCATTTTATGAAAAGACCAAAAACTGCACCTAGGAATAGTACGAAAAGCATCAAGAACATAATGTATAATGTTTCAACATACTTGCTTTGTATTCCTCTTGGAACTAATGCTGTTATGAAAACTATCGAAAACAAACCTAGAATAAAACTTATTTGCAATAAGAACTCCATGAATTTTGTATCAATTTCATATTGGTTTGGCATATTTAGAAATTGGGTATTCAAATATAAAAATTCTTTAAAACAACTATTACTAAGCCGAGATCGCATAACCAGGTAGTGCGCTAGCTTGGAGAGCTAGTGTCCGTAAGGACTTGGGGGTTCAAATCCCTCTCTCGGCGCTTTAAATATTTAATTTTCAATTATTCTTTCTATGCTGTACGAAACAGGGTTAGTAATATTGGCTAATTTTTTACCCACCTTAGAGCAGGTTGGTGGTATACCTTTAGGTATAGCTTTAGGATTAGATCCATTTTATGCTTTTCTGGTTTCCCTTTCTGTTAATTGTTTTCTGTTTTTTCCAGTTTATTTTGGATTAAAGATTTTTTATGAAAAATTGTTTTCAAAAATAAAACTTTTTAATAAATATCTGGAAAAAACTAGAAAAAAAGGACAACCTTATGTTGATAAATATGGGTTTGTGGGTGTAACTCTTTTCATAAGTCTTCCCACGCCTCTAACAGGAACTTATACTGCTGCCATTCTTTGTTGGTTCTTGAATTTGGATTGGAAGAAATCGTTTTTAGCAATACTGGCTGGTTCTGCCATTGGTGGACTAATAATACTGGCAACATCTTTAGGGGTTTTGAACTTCTTTAAAATACTCCTAAATCTTTAGCACAAAACATTTAAATATTTTTATTATAATAGTTTATTAGAAATTTTACTCTATAATATGAGTGATAAAATGCCTACATTTAAAGAAAAAACAGAACAACTAGAAAATTTAATAACTAAATACAGATCAAATATACCAAATTATGTGATAAAAGATATTAATGAACATGCTAAAGATGGTAGAAACCCATGTAAAATAAGATTAGCTAAAGGGACGAGTTCAGTTACTTTAGTTGATAATTTACAAGCTTTTTTAGCAGCATGCGATGCTAGAGATATGATTGAATGTAAAAAATCCAATAAAAAATTGCCTTACATCCCTTCTGATAATTTTAAATCAAGAAAAATGTTTGTAGAGATTCATGGGCCAGGATTAATAAGAAGTTTTTCTGAAAATTTTCAAAAATATGCCTCTTTAATAAAGATTTAAATATTCTTCTTTCTAATTAGAACAAAGGAAAGGTTTTGTAACTACGTGTTCTGATAGATTTAAATACATTGAAAAAAGATTTGATTTTATGCCTGAGAGAAGAAGGCCAAAAAGAGGGAGTAAGGGTTTCCTCCCAAGAAAAAGATCTAGACGTATTTATCCAAGAATTAAGACATGGTCAAAGTCAAATGAGTCAAAACCTTTGGGTTTTGCTGGCTATAAAGCTGGCATGACACACATTGTTTTAACTGACAATAACCCAAACACAACAACAAAGGGCCAACAAATCACAAAACCTGTCACTGTTTTGGAATGTCCGTCTCTTTCTGTTTTTGGTTTCCGTTGCTATATAGGGAATAAAACTGTTTCTGATTTCTTCTCTGAAAATCTTAACAAAAACTTATCAAGAAAGATTAAATTACCTAAAAAATCTAAGAAATTGGAAGAACAGCTGAAAAAAATACCAGAAAGTATTTCTAAAGTAACTTTAATTTGCCACACACAACCCAATTTTAAGAAAAAACCAGAAATTTTTGAAATTGTTTTAGGAGGTAAAGTTGAAGATCAATTAAAATACGCAAAAGAAAATTTGGGAAAAGAAATCAAAGTCTCTGATGTTTTTAAAGATGGAGATTTGGTCGATGTAATATCTGTAACAAAAGGAAAAGGAACTCAAGGCCCTGTTAGGAGATTCGGTATTAAAGTTCTCGGGAGAAAACACCAAAAGATGCAGAGACATACAGGAGCTTTGGGTCAAAATAAGCCTGGAAAAGTTAGGTGGACTGTTCCACAACCAGGCCAGTTTGGTTTTCACACAAGAACAGAATTAAACAAGAGAATTCTAAAAATTGAAGAAAAATTTGAGGTAAAGGGAGGATTTGTTAATTACGGTGTTGTTTCTGGAAATTGTGTTTTGTTAGAAGGCAGTGTCCCGGGCCCTAAGAAAAGATTAATAAGATTAAGATTTGCTGTTAGGTCAAAGAAAGTTTATCCGGTTGACATAAAGTACGTTTCAAGTGAAAGTAAACAGGGTGTGTAAAAATGAAGGTTAATGTTTTAGATTTACAAGGAAATGTCGTAAGAACAATAGAATTACCTAAAGTTTTTAGTACTCAATATAGACCTGATTTGATAAAAAGGGCTGTTTTAGCAATACAAAGTCACAAGAGACAATCTTATGGTACTGACCCTTTGGCTGGAAAAAGAACTTCCGCCCATTATCATGGTGTAAGAAAAGGTCCGCATCACATGATGAACATAGAAGCCTCTAGAATGAAAAGAATTCACGGAGGACCACCAGCATTAGAACTAAGAGCGAGATTTGTTCCTCAGGCCGTTAAAGGAAGAGAGGCACATCCACCAAAAGCTGAGAAAAATTGGAAACAAAAAATAAACAAAAAAGAAAGAATTCTCGCAATAAAATCTGCAATAGCATCAACAATTTTAAATGATGTTGTTACAGAAAGAGGTCATAAGATTGAAAACGTTAATATACCTTTAATTGTTGACGATTCTATTCAAGAAATGAAAAAATCAAAAGAAATGAAAAACTTTTTGGAGAGAATTGGTTTAAAAGAAGAGTTAAAAAGAACTAAAAATAAAAAAGTTAGGTCTGGAAAAGGAAAGATGAGAGGAAGGAAATATAAAAGAAAGAAATCAGTCTTGTTTGTTGTTTTAGAAAACAAAGGAATTTTAAATGGTGCAAAAAATATTCCAGGAACTGATGTTTGTTTAGTTAATAATTTGAATGCAGAATTACTTGCTCCCGGAATCTATGCTGGAAGATTAACAATATGGAGCGAATCTGCAATTAAAAAACTTGGTGAAATATATGGCTAAGAAAAAAGAAGAAAAAACACTTTTGTTAGACCCTTGGAATGTACTACTTTATCCTTTGCTAACTGAAAAAGCAATTGGAAAAATTGAAAGTGAGAATAAATTGGTTTTCATTGTTAAAAGAAAATCAAATAAAAAAGAAATTAAATGGGCAGCCGAAAAAGCTTTTAATGTTAAAATTCTTGATGTCAAGACTTTGATTGATAGAAAAGGAAGGAAGAAGGCTTGGATAAAACTTTCAAAAGAATATCCAGCAGCTGAAATTGCAACAAGATTGGGAATGTTGTGATGTTATGGGAAAAAGAATAATTCAAAGAGCTAGAGGAAAAGGCGGGCCAAGATACCGCGCACCTAGCCATAGGTATAAGGGCAAGATAAAATATGGATTTGAAAAAGCAAAGGTTATCGATATAATTCATGATCCTGGAAGAGATGCACCTTTAGCTAAATTGAAGGTAAATGAAAAAGAGATATTCATAATAGCAGCTGAAGGATTAAAGGTTGGGGACTTTATAAACATAAATGGAGAGGCAAAAATTGGAAACGTTTTATCTTTGAGTAAAATTCCTAAAGGTTCTTATATTTTTGCAATAGAAAATTATCCTGGATCTGGTCCAAAATTGTGTTGCTCTCCTGGAACAAGCTCTTTAATAATTTCTCAAGAGGCTGACAAAGTAATTGTTCAAATGCCTTCAAAAGAATTCAAAACTCTTAATCCAAAATGTTTGGCGACGATTGGAAAACCAGCGGGCGGAGGCAGAAGTCTTAAACCATTCATTAAGGCTGGACAAAAATTCTTTGCAATGAAAGCAAGAAACAGACTGTGGCCCAGAACAAGTGGTGTCAAAATGAATCCTGTTGACCACCCATTCGGTGGATCAACAAAACCAGGAATTCCAATGACTGTTTCAAGACATTCGTCGCCAGGATCAAAAGTAGGTTCAGTATCAGCAAGAAGAACTGGAAGGAAAAAGAAAAAGTGATATTATGCCAAGAATATTTACTTTCAAAGGAAAAACAATTGAAGAAATACAAAAAATGACTTTGGTAGAGTTTGCAAAAATTCTTCCAGCAAGAGAAAGAAGATCTTTATTAAGGGGTTTAACAGAAAAACAAAAGAAGTTTTTGAAGAGACTGAAAAATTCTGAAAAACCTATTAGAACTCATTTAAGAGATATGGTTATAATACCCGAAATGGTCTTTAAGAAAGTTCTGATTCATAACGGAAAAGAATGGATATTATTGGATATAAAACCAGAAATGATTGGAAAAAGATTAGGAGAATTTGCAATAACAAGACATAAAGTTACACACTCAGCGCCTGGTGTAGGAGCAACGAGATCATCAAAGTTCTTGCCACTTAGGTGATGTTATGAAATATACTATTCTGATAGATGAAAAAATGACTCATGCCTCAAGCACACTTAGGATATCTCAAAAGAATGCAGTAAATGTTTGTAGAGCTTTAAATAGAAAAAAATTCTCAAAGGCTAAAGAAATTTTGGAAAAACTCGAGAAAAAAGAAATTTCATTAAAAGGAAAATATTACAATAAAACGGTTAAGGAAATAACAAAATTCATTAAATGTTTGGAAACAAATGCAAGGAGCAAAAATTTAGATCCAGACCCCCTCTATCTTTTTATCTCTGCTCACAGGGGTCCTGTGATGCATCGGGCTAGAAGAAGGTGGAGAAAGTTTGGTACAAGAATGAAGATTTGCCATGTTCAGGCTGTTTTAAGTGAGAAAGATGGCTTTGGAAAAAAGGTTCGTGAAAGAAGGAATAAGAAATAGAAACGTAGAAGAATTTTTGGCAAATGAATTTACTAAAGCTGGTTATAGTCATTGTGAAATACAAAGAACACCTTTGAGCATAAGGATAACCGTTTATGCTAATAGACCCGGTTTGATAATAGGGAGAGGAGGAAAAAATATTGAGGGTATAACAAAGATTTTAAAAGAAGAATTTGGTTTTGAAAATCCTCAGCTTGATGTTCAAGAGACACAAAATCCTGACTTGGACCCATTCATTGTTTCTAAAAGAATGGCATATGCAATTGGGAGAGGAATAAATTACAAGAGAGTTGCAAACACAGCAATTGAAAGAGTTATGGTTGCAGGTGCTTTTGGTATTGCAATAAGGGTAAGCGGAAAGATTGGAGGTGATATGGCAAGAACAGAAAAATTTTCCGCAGGTTTTCTCAAATATGCAGGTGAACCATCAGAGACTGCAGTTAAAACAGCCTATGCGAGTGCAAACGTAAAATTAGGGACAATAGGTATTCAGGTTAGGATAATGACAGAAGAGCCAAAGAGATTAGAAGTTGGGGGTGAAGAGACAAAAGAGGAAATTGTTAAAGAAGAACCTTCTGAGGAAAAAAAAGATATTGTTAAAGAAAAAACAAAAAAAGAGGTTAAGGAAAAATCGGGAGAAGAGAGTGAAGAGAGTGGCGATACTGAAGAAAAAACAGCTTAAGGAAATGGGCCCTGTTGATTTAATCAATAGATATAATGAATTAAAATTGGAATTAGCAAAAGAAAGGGGGCAGATGGCTATAGGGGGAAGTCCAAGTAATTCTGGAAGGATTAAAGAGATTAAAAAAACTATAGCTAGAATTTTAACAGAATTAAAAAATAGAGAAAAAATAAGGGAGGTGTAGCTTGGCCGGAGTTTGTCCTGTGTGTGGTTTGCCTAAGGAACTCTGTGTATGCGGTACCATAGCAAAGGAAGAAGCAAAGATAAAAGTTTACACTGAAAAAAGAAGATTCGGAAAAATAGTCACGCTGATAGATGGCATAGAAGAGGGAGCCGATCCAAAAGCTCTTACAAAGAAACTCAAAACAAAACTTGCTTGCGGAGGAACTTATAAAAACAGGAAGATTGAGTTAAGAGGCAACCACAAAGGCAAGGTGAAAAAACTTTTGATTGAGTTCGGGTTCCCAGAAGAAAAGATAGAAGTTGATTAAAATGATATCATCAAAAAACTTAGTCAGACATGAATTCATAGGGCTCTATGTTGAAGTCACAGAAAGTAAAAATAAAACACAAAACAGAATAAAAGGGGTGATTATTGATGAGACAAAGAACCTTTTGAAAATAGAAACTGAGAAGGGAATTAAAAAAATCCAGAAGAAAGGATCAAAATTTATATTTACAATTCCAAGTGGAGAAAAAGTTAAGGTCGATGGAATTAAAATTGCGGTAAGACCTGAAGATAGAATAAAATTGAGGGTGAAAAAATGGTAGAAAAAAAACAAAAATCCAACAACATAGGTGTTGAAGCAAAAGCACCAAAGGATAGTTGTAACGATGAAAAATGTCCTTGGCACGGTAAGTTGCCTATAAGGGGTAGAGTATTTATCGGAAAAGTTGTTAGTGACAAGGCCCCTAAGACTGTTATTGTTAGATGGGATTATGCTAACTATATTCCTAAATACGAAAGATACGAAAGAAGGCACAGCACAGTTGCTGTTTATAATCCTGAATGTATTGATGCAAAAAAAGGTGATATGGTTAGAATTGCAGAGTGTAGACCATTATCAAAAACTAAAAAGTTTGTTGTAATTGAAAAGGTGGAGAAAAAATGAAACCAGTATCAGCAAGAATAACAAAAGGGTTGCAAGTTGGAAGTTTTATTAAATGTGCAGACAATACAGGAGCAAACTTACTTCAAATAATTTCTGTTAAAGGATACAAGGGAGTAAAAACTAGGATCCCTGGTTGTGGAGTTGCAAATTGGATTATCTGCTCTGTAAAAGAAGGAGACCCAAAAATGAGACATGAAGTTGTTCAGGCTGTTATTATTAGACAAGTTAAGGAATATAGAAGAAAAAATGGGATGAGAGTTAAATTTGAAGATAATGCTGCTGTTTTGATTAATGAAAGAGGAGAACCTAGAGGAACAAAAATCAAAGGACCTGTAGCAAAGGAAGTCATAGAAAGATTTTCACCCATTGGAAAAATAGCAACAACGGTGGTTTAAATGACTAAGTCAAAAAAACCTAGAAAACAGAGAAAAGCTTTGTATCAGGCACCTTTGCATAAAAAGCAAAAACTTGTATCAGCACACCTTTCAAAAGATTTGATAAAACAATGGAAAAAAAGATCTTTACCTGTCAGAAAAGGAGATGAAGTGAAGATAATGAGAGGAAAATTCAAAGGGACAACAGGAAAGGTTTCAAGGGTAGATCTAAAAAGATTAAAAGTTTACATGGAGAATGTTAAGAGAAAAAAAGCTTCTGGTGAAGAGTCTTTCGTTCCTCTTCATCCTTCAAATTTGTCAATAATAAGCCCTGTTATGGATGACCCTAGAAGGAAAAAACTAATTGATAGAGGTAGAAAATAATGGCAAGATTAAAAAGAGTTGCAGCACCAAAGTGGTGGCCAATAGAAAGAAAGACTAAGAAATTCATAATCTCATCTAGAGGTCCCCACCAGAAACAAATGTCTTTACCTCTGTTAATTTTAGTTAGAGATGTTTTCAAATTGGCTGAGACAAACAAGGAGGCAAAAAGAATAATTAAGAGGGGTGAGATACTTGTTGATGGAAAGAAAAGAAAGGATCCGAAGTTTGGCGTTGGTCTTTTAGATGTAATAGAAATTCCTGTTTTAGAAAAGGTTTGGAGGGCAATTCCAAAGAACGGTTTAAGTTTTGTTGAAATATCAAAGGAAGAATCGAAGGTTAAAATATGTAAAATAATGAATAAGAAAACTTTAAAGGGCAATAAAACTCAGTTAAACCTCCATGATGGAAGAAACTTATTAACAGATGAGAATTATTCTACTAACGATTCTCTTTTAATCGAGCTTCCAGAGCAGAAAGTAATCGAACATATAAAATTTGAGCAAAGTTCAACTGTCATCGTTATTGGTGGAAGTAATGCTGGTAAAATTGCTAGAATAAAAAACATAGAAAAGAATAGAGTTTGGTTGGACAATGAAAAATTTTTTGAAGTTCCGAAAAAATTGGTAATGGTGGTTGGTAAAGACAGACCACTAATAAATTTGTAGTGATGATTATGAATCCTATGAAAAAAATACGTATTGATAAGGTAACAATTAACATTGGTTGTGGAGATGATAGAGAAAAATTAGAGAGAGCTAGGACTTTATTAGAAAGACTTACAAGTAAAAAAATTGTTATAACAAGTACTCGTAAGAGAACGACGTTTGGAATGGCTAAGGGTAGACCTATTGGTTGTAAAATTACATTAAGAAAAAATGATGCCAAAGAATTTTTAGTAAAGGCCTTTGACGCAATTGATAAAAAAATATCAAAAAAAGCTTTTGATGCTCAGGGTAATTTTTCTTTTGGTATTAAGGAGCACATTGATATTCCTGGAGTCAAATATGACCCTGAAATAGGGATAATTGGTATGGACATTTCTGTTACTCTTGAGAGACCGGGTTTTAGAGTTAAAAGAAAGAAAATTGCATCAAAAATTGGTAAAAAACATTTAATAAAACCTGAAGAATCCATGGAATGGGTTAACAAAAACTATGGAGTTCAGATAGTATGAAAAAGGGAGAGAAAAAATTTGGGAAGGGAAGCAGAGAGTGCAGGAGATGTGGGAAACATGAGGGTCTTATCAGGGTATATGATCTTTATTACTGTAGGCAATGTTTCAGGGAAATTGCAAAAAAATTAGGATTCAAAAAATATTCGTGATTTTATGAGACATGATTTATTATCTGATGTTTTGTCAGCAATAAAAAATGGTGATAAATATGGAAAAAGAGAAACAATTACTACTGCATCTAAACTTGTTAAAAATGTTTTACTGATATTACAGAAACATAATTACATAGGGGATTTTGAGTACATTGACGACAAACGTGGAGGAAAGTTTAGGATACAACTCTTAGGTAAAATTAATGATTGCAATGCAATAAGACCTAGACTCTTTGTTAAAAAGAATGAATTTGAAAAATATGAAAAAAGATTTTTGCCTGCGGCTGGATTAGGAATTATAATTATTTCCACACCTAAAGGAGTAATGACACACAACGAGGCTATAGAAAAAGAATTAGGAGGAGCCCTTCTAGCTTTTGTCTATTAGTGGTTTTATGGAAAAAATAGTAGAAATTCCAGAGGGAATTGAAATAGAAATTGAGAATTTTAAAGTTAAGGTTAAAGGACCAAAAGGTTCGTTGGAAAGGGACTTCTATAGCCCTTTGTTTAAAGGTGATATTTTGGTTAAAAAAGAAGACAATAAGATTTTAGTTAGAACAGAATCTGAGAGAAAAAAAATCAAGGCAATGGCAGGAACTATGGCAGCTCACATTCGAAACATGGTTACGGGTGTTACAGAAGGGTTTTCAGTAAAATTAAAAATTGTTTATATGCACTTTCCATTTACAGTTAAGGTTTCTGAAAAAGAAATATTGGTAAACAACTTTCTTGGTGAAAGAGTTCCTAGAAAAGCAAAAGTTATAGGTGATTGTAAAATTGATGTTAAGGGCGATGAAATAACAGTTTCTGGGATCAGTAAGGAAGATGTGGGAGATACTGCAGCAAATTTAGAAAAAGCCACCTGGATAAAGGCCAGAGATAGAAGAGTTTTCCAGGATGGTATATTTAAGGTTGATTAATATGCAAAAGAGGAAAAAACCAAAATTCATTAGGCAAGGAGGCAAAAACCTTAAAAGAGTAGGGCTAAAATGGCGTACACAAAGAGGAAGTCAAAACAAACTTCGTAAACATAGAAAAAGTAGAGGACACATTCCTCAGTCTGGTTATGGTTCACCAAAATCTACAAGAGGTTTGCACCCCTCCGGTTACCAAGACATTTTGGTTCATAATCTAAAAGATTTAGAAAAAATAAATCCAGAAAAACAAGTTTGTAGAATTGCATCAGCCGTTGGAAAGAAAAAGAGATTTGAAATATTAAAGAAAGCAGGTGAGTTGAAAATAAAAATTTTAAACCCCCAAAAAATTGAGGAAAAAGGTGAATAATTTGTATTTAATTGGTAAAAAACGCTGTCCCAACTGTGGTATTAAAGGAAAAATTTGGAAGAGAAAACCTGATATTTTTGTTTGTTCTAAATGTAATTCTTTTTTTAATGAATTTGGAATTATTTTAGAATCAAAAATTGATAGAGAACGTGATTTCGTATGAACTTACAAAAGAAACTAGCATCAAAGATATTGAAATGTGGGGTCAATAAAGTATGGATCGATCCTAAAAATGAAAAGGTAAGACAGGCCATAACTAGAAGAGACATAAGAAGATTCATCAAAGAAGGTGCTATAAAGAAATTGAAAGATAAGGAGAAGGCAAAAAAACTGAGGAAAAAGCAACAAAGAATTGGAAGCAGAAAAGGCAAAAGAAGAGCCAGACTCGGTAAGAAGACACGGTGGCTTAAAATTGTTAGGCCTCAGAGAAAACTTTTGAAAGAACTAAAAATAAGTAACAAGATTGATTCGAGGACATATAGGAGAGTTTACAAATTGGTTAAAGGAGGAGTTTTTAGAAGCAAGGCGCGTTTGCTTTCTTACCTTAAGGAAAATAATTTGTTAAAAGAGTGAAAAAATGGCAAAAAAATCAATGTATATTATGAAATTGAAGAGAAGAATAGAAAATAAGACAGATTATAAGAAAAGATTAGCGTTAATAAAATCTGGAAAAGCAAGGTTAGTAATAAGAAAAAGTCTTAGTAACATTTCTGTTCAATTTATAGAATTTAATCCAGAGGGAGATAAAACATTGGCATCTGCATTCTCAGCAGAATTAAAGAAATTTGGGTGGGAAAAAACAGGAAATGTTTCTGGCGCTTACTTGACAGGTTTTTTGGCTGGTAAAAAAGCTAAGAGTAAAAAAATTAATGAGGCTATTTTAGATTTAGGATTACAAACATCAACAAAAGGCTCAAGGCTTTATGCTGCATTGAAAGGAGTTTTAGATTCTGGTATAAACGTTTCACACTCAGAAGAAATTTTACCTGATGAGAACAGAATAAAAGGAAAGCACATCTCAGAAGATTTAGAAAAAAAGTTCGAGGACGTTAAGAAAAAGATTGGTGGATAAAATGGTGAGGGAACCAAAAAAACAAGAAATAGAAAAAGAAGAAAACATAGATGAAGCTGAAAAAATAGTTCCAGAAATAGAGAAAAAGGAAGTTGAGATACCCGAAGGATGGAAACCTAAGACAGAATTAGGAAAAAAAGTTTTTGCTGGGGAAATAACAGACATAGGGAAACTATTTGCTGAGGGTATAAAAATAGTCGAGCCTCCAATAGTTGATATTCTATTACCAAATCTCGAAAAAGACGCAATATTGATTGGTGGAACAACAGGAAAAGGAGGAGGAATAAGAAGAACCCCATTCAAGAGAACTGCAAGAATGCATAAAAGTGGAAGAAGATTTGGAATATCTGCTATGTCTGTTGTTGGGAACAAAAATGGTTATGTTGGTATAGGTGTGGCTTCTGGTCCTCCAGGAAAACATAGAGAAATTTTAGAAAAATCTACAAACAAAGCAAAGTTAAATATAATTCCAATTATGAGAGGTTGTGGTTCTTGGGAATGTTTATGTGGAGAAAATCATTCTATTCCATTTATCGTTGAAGGTAAAAGCGGATCTGTTAAAATTAAATTAATACCAGCTCCAAAAGGGATTGGTTTAGTAGTTTCTGATGAGGTTAAGAAAGTCATGCGTTTGGCAGGAATAAAAGATGTTTGGTGCATTACAAGGGGAAGTACTCACATGAGGGTCAATTTAATAATGGCTGTTTTTAATGCCTTGAAAAAATTGAATTCTTATAAATTAAAACCAGAATTCGAGAAAAGGGTGGGATTAACGATAGGTAGGGCCGAGTAATATGTATGCAGTTGTAAGATTAAGAGGTTCTGCAGCTTTAAGAAAAGACATTAAAGATACGTTGTCTATGCTAAGACTTCATAGAAAAATGCATTGTGTTATCTTAAAGGATGATAATATTAATAAGGGAATGCTTCAAAAAGTTAGAAACTGGATAACTTATGGAGAAATTAATGATGATATTTTAAAATATTTGATTGAAAAAAGAGGAAGGAAACTAGGAAACAAGAGATTAAAAAAAGAAGAGGTAGAAGAAGCCTTAAAGAAATTAAAGGAAGAAGGAAAGGTACCAAAAACAATAAAACCTATTTTCAGACTATCCCCACCATCTAAAGGTTTTAAGAAATCAACTAAACAACATTACCCCGAAGGTGAATTAGGATACAGAGGAGAAAAAATAAATGAACTCTTGAAGAGGATGATTTAATGGCTACTGACGCAACAATATGTTACTTAATAAAAAACAATAAAATACTGCTTCAAAAGAAGACAAAGAAATTGTTTGGCGGAGGAAATTGGAATGGTCCAGACGGTAAAATTAAAGAAAATGAAACACCTTTAGAAGGTGTCAAAAGAGAAGTTTTAGAAGAAATTAATGTAAAAATCTTGGATCCAGAAGAGTTAGGGTTTTTAAAATTCTTTAAGGGGGGCGAACTCTTTTTTAATTGTCATGTATTTATAACAAAAAATTTCGAGGGACAACCCAAATCTGGAAAAGAGGGTATTGTCAAGTGGTTTGATTTCAATGAAATACCATTTAATGAAATGTGGCCTGGTGATAAGTTGTGGATGCATTTGTTATTTCAAGAAAAAAAATTTGAGGGAGAATTTCATTTTGATGACACATTAAAAGAGGTTTTAGACTATAAGTTAAACGTGATTTAGATGGTTGTGAGAAAAAAGAAAAAGATTAGAAAGAGAAGAGGACGTGGTAGTGGTTACGGAAGTCATAAGAAGCATAGAGGATCTGGAAGCAGAGGCGGAGTTGGGAATGCTGGATTGAGGAAATACAAAAAGTCTTGGATGATTAAATATGACCCTGAGCACTTTGGCAGGAGAGGATTTAAAGTTCCTATCAGTGCGAAAAAAGAAATCAGAGCAATTAATTTGAGAGATATAGATATTCTGGCAAAAAAAATAAATAAAAACGAGATTGACCTTTCTGAGTTAGGGTTTGATAAAGTTCTTTCAAAAGGAAAAATAACCCAACCCCTAACTATAAAAGCAAAAAAATTTGTTGAAAAAGCAAAAAATAAAATAGAAGAAGCAGGTGGAAAGGCGATAGAAAATGTTTGATTGGACTGAGATATCAAGGACAATACCTACTGTTTCTAAACCTACGTTAAGATTGAATTTTAGAGAAAAAGCTAAGTGGACCCTAGTAGTTTTAGTTTTATTCTTTTTGTTAGGTTCGATAACGATTTGGGGTATAAATCCTGATGCAGTTGCTCAGTTTGAATTTTTAGAAATAGTTTTTGGTTCAAGATTCGGTTCTCTAATTACATTAGGTATAGGTCCAATAGTAACTGCCTCAATAATATTGCAGCTCTTGGTTGGGAGTGAAATAATCAAGTGGGACACAAGCACTGATGAAGGCAAAAAGAAATTCAATGCTGCCTCAAAAATCTTAACAATCGCTTTTTGTTTTATTGAGGCAATAGCTTATGTTATTGCTGGGGCTGTTCCACCAGCAAGCCCAGACCTTTTCTTAACTATTTTTGTTATTATAGAGCTTGCTATAGGCGGAATAATCATAATGCTCATGGATGAGATTGTTTCGAAGTGGGGCTTTGGTTCAGGGGTTTCTTTGTTCATTGCAGCTGGGGTTGCAAAAACCATTATGGTGAGAGCACTCAATCCATTAACACAAGCAGGAAGCTTTCCAATACCAGGAGAGTATCCTTCAGGAATTGTACCAGGTTTTGTAGTATCCTTAATGGAAGGGACTCCCCTATTCCTCTCTTTGTTACCATTGATAGCAACCTTTGTCGTTTTTATACTGGTTGTGTATATTCAAAATGTTAGAGTTGAAATACCAATGGCTTTTTCCTTACCCTTTGGTAAACTTGCTGCCAGAAGATGGCCTTTAAGGTTTCTTTATACCTCAAACATACCAGTTATTTTAACGGCTGCCGTATTAGCAAACCTACAAGTTTTGGGAAGAGTTTTATATGAAAGGGGAATAGGATTTTTAGGAACTTATGGTGAACAGGGGAGACCAGAATCAGGTTTAATGTACTTCTTATCAGCACCTTCTGGTGAACCAGGTTTAATAATTGTAACAGTCCTTGCCAGTGTTTTTGCTCTAGTCCTTGTTTTACTTACTTTGAGAACTTGGAAAAAACATGTAATTAAAATGGGTATTATAGGGATTATGATAGGAATAGTTTTAGGATATTTTGTAATTTCTCTTTACAACCTTCCTACCTTTTCATACGTAACTATACTCAGGGCCCTGACTTATACCATAGTTTATGTTATAGGTTCTGTATTGTTCTCGATGTTTTGGGTTCACACATCTGGAATGGATTCAAAATCAGTTTCAGAACAATTTAGAACATATTCCATAATGATACCAGGATTCAGACATGATCCTAGAATTGTGGAAAGGGTTTTGGATAGGTATATACCAGCATTAACTGTTTTGGGTGGGGCATTTGTAGGATTTTTGGCTGCTTTTGCAGATTTAACTTCTGCCTTAGGAACGGGAACAGGCATATTATTAACTGTTATGATAGTTTATCAATTCTATGAACAAATAACTTCTCAGCACAGAGAAGACATACCACCAGCCATTAGAAAGTTTTTGGGTGAGTAAGTGAGGATTGCTTTTTTAGGTGTAAAAGGTTCAGGAAAAGGAACTTATGCTTCGAGATTAAGTCCTATATTAAAAATACCCCATATATCAACAGGTGATATTTTTCGTGAAATAATTGCAAAAGAAACACCATTAGGAAAAAAAGTAAAGGAAATTGTTAACAAAGGAAAATTTGTTTCAGATGATATAGTTTTAGAAATTTTGAAAGAAAGATTGAAAAATTCAGATTGTAAGAACGGTTTTATTCTTGATGGTGTTCCTAGGACAGTTGAACAAGCCAAAGGATTGGAAAAACTTGAGAAGCTTGATATTGTCATATGTCTAGATGTTCCTGAAGATATAATAGTAAAAAGAATTTCATCAAGGATTACTTGTAAAAAATGTGGAGAAATTTATAATTTATTAAACATGAAACCAGAGAGAGAAGGTATATGTGACAAATGTGGTGGGAAATTATATCAGAGAAAAGATGATACACCAGAATCAGCAAGACAAAGACTTAAAGAAGATGAGGAAAATTTAAAACCTTTAATAGACTATTACAAAGAGAAAGGAATACTTAGAATAGTTTCATGCAATGAATTTAATAGTCCACCAGAAGATACTGTTAATAAAATATTAGAAATTTTGGGGGATTTAAAATGATTTTTGGATTACCATCATTCATAGCAGAGTTGTTGATAGCTGCAGGAATAGCATTTGCAGTAGCAATCTTCTATAGAATTTTGATAAATCAAAATGAATTAAGAGATCTGAAAATAAAGCAAAAGGAAAAACAAGAGAAATTAAAAGAATTACAGAAGACTAATCCCCAAGAGGCAAATAAAATTTTAAATGAAATGCTAGCCTTAACGAATAAACAATTAAAAATGAGTATGAAACCAATGATTCCAACACTTATTTTAGTTTTAGTTGTTTTGACATGGTTGTCAAATGTATTACCAGACAAAGTTGTTATCTTACCTTTTAGTCTTCCATTTTTTGGAAACGGTTTTGATTATTTGTGGTGGTATATAATAATATCAATTCCTTTAGGGCAGTTATTTAGGAAAATGATGGGTGTTGAGTTATGAAAAGAACTAAAAAGAAGATCAAGAAAAAAACACCAGGAGGAAAAAATGTTATACATTTTAGAAAGAAAAGATCTAGTCATGCTTTATGCAGTAATTGTGGTGCAAAATTAAATAGACCAAGGTTAAAAATTTTAGAAATAAGAAAATTGCCTAAGACTAAGAAGAGGCCAGAGAGACCGACGCCAAACTTTTGTCCTAAATGCATGAAAGAATATTTTAAGAATAAGGTGAGAGAGTGAGAAAGAAGATTAGAAAACTAAAGAGAGTATTTTTACCAAAATGGTTTGGTTGGTTTATTTTGCTTATTTTAGTTCCAATTATTATTGTCATAGAATATGAGGCATTTTTTGGTAGTGATGCAAGACCAATATTAGGTGCTGTATTCGGCTTTATATTCACTTTGATAATTGCTATGGTATTTTTAGTTAGTTACGGAAGACTTCCTTATGCACTAATAGAGGGATAAATATGTTTGAACCAGGAAGAATTTGTTTAAAAATTGCTGGAAGAGAGGCAGGAAAATATGCTGTTGTAGTTGAAAAAATAGATGATAACTTTGTTTTAATAACAGGACCTAAAACAATAACTGGTGTTAAGAGAAGAAAATGTAATATCGATCACCTGGAACCAACAGCAAATACATTCGACATTAAGTCTAAAGCAGATGACAATATAATAGAAAACTTGTGGAAAAAGTCCGATTTGATAAAAAAACTAGAGATAAATGTTCCTACAAAGAGACCTAAAAAGGAGTCTTCTGAAAAACAAAAGCAAGAACCAACATCAAAACGATTGCAACAATTAACCAGGTCAAAAGATACCAAAAAGCCTTCATCATAAATTAAATTACATCAAGTTTTAATTTATATTTTAATAGAGTATTGATATGGGTTGGCTCATAAAAAAACATGAAGCTTCTTTGACAGATTTTGGATGCTACCCAGGAGCAAGAAAATTACAGGAACATATAAGAAACGGTATAATCATTCTTGATAAACCGTCTGGCCCAACATCGAACGATGTTGATAATTGGATCAAACAGATTTTAAATATTAAAAAATGCTCACATGGAGGAACATTAGACCCTAGAGCCAGTGGGGTTCTTCCAATTGCTTTGGAAAATACAACAAAACTCATGCCAATTTTATTATCTTCCAAAAAGGAATATATTGGACTAATTTACTTACATGAGGATGTGAGTGCTACCAAAATAGGAAAAACGTTCAAAGAATATAAAGGCAAGATCAGGCAAATACCTCCTGTTAAATCAGCTGTTGCAAGAAAAGAAAGGGAGAGGGAAGTATACGATTTAGAGATTTTGGAAATTGATGGAAGAAGAATTCTTTTTAGAGTTGAATGTGAAGCAGGTTTTTATGTTAGGAGATTTGCAGTTGATGTTGGTAAAAAGCTTGGAACCAAATCTCATCTGCAAGAACTGAGGAGAATAAGAAGCGGAATCTTTAATGAAAAAGATGCTGTGACACTTCATGAATTGATAGATTTTGCTGATAATGAGGAAAAATTACGGGATTTAATATTGCCTATGGAGATGGTTGTTGAATCTATAGGTAAAATAATTGTCAGTGAGACAGCCATCGATAACATATGTAATGGAGCCCCTGTTGCAATTGGCGGGATTGTAAGGCTTGAAGATGATATCAAAAAAGGGGAATGGGTTGCAATATTTTCTTTAAAAGGAGAATTAATCGCAATTGGTAAAGCACTGATGGATTCTAATGAAATTTTTAAGAAAAAAAGAGGTTTGGCTGTTAAAACAGATAGGGTTTTGATGAAAAAAGGAACTTATAGAATTAATTTTTAATAAACAAAAAATTATCTAATGATAAACAGCATTATTAAAACAATTTCAGCTATGATTATTATTGAAATCCAAACATATGTTACTAGTCCATAACCACTCTTTTGGGCAGCTATGTAAATTGTTGTTACAAATCCAACTGTCATCATTATAAAAATGAATCCTGTATAGGCTCCCAAATAGGGGGATAACAACATAGAATAAACTATACCAAAAATAAACAAAGTTATTATATTGCTTGTAAGCAAACTTCTTGTTATTTTTTCCATAAATATAATAAAACAAAGTTATTTAAATTAAGGAGCCTCTTTCCTAGTATAGACATAAACAACTTTTCCTTTCTTCTTTTTAGGTTTAAATAGTCTTATTCTATAAACAATGAAACCTACTACAGCTACTACAACAATAATAACTACAGCTATGATTATTATAATAAAATCAAATTCTCCTTTAGCTTCTTCTGTTGTTAAGTAAAATTCTCTGGAAACTACCCACAAATTATTAGAATCATTGGCATAAACTTTCCAAGCAACTACTGCACCAACTTCTGAATTTAAGATCTTGTTTGATATGCTAACATCTGTTTTTCCTAAAAGGGGGATCCATGAATCATTCATCCATTCTCCTGAATTGTTAGTGGAGAATATATACCCTGACAATCCTCTATCATCCACCCATCTCAAAGAAAATACAACACTACCCCCGGCTGTCAAATTGCTTATTGAAGGATTGGAATATGTTGGAAGTTGATTTGGAGTTGGAGACGGAGAAGTTAAAGTTAAAATCATATTTTGGATTACAGTTTTTGTTTCATTCGAAGTTTCTGTTTTGGCGGATACTCTTATTGTTACATTATATTCTCCCTCACTCTCCTCAGATGGTATATCAAATTTTATTTTTATTGTGGTAGAACCACCTGTAAGAAT
>Ga0209636_10000379_pt1 | contig 42108 bp, 33 predicted proteins | sample DeeMarSWOR152_54_FD_187464 | JGI IMG/M metagenome (GOLD analysis project Ga0209636, IMG submission 187464) | Marine sediment microbial communities from White Oak River estuary, North Carolina - WOR-1-52-54 (SPAdes) (version 2) | ecosystem: Environmental > Aquatic > Marine > Intertidal zone >... | reverse complement strand
CAACGCAGGAAACCGTGTTATTGACCAGCTTTTCAAGAGCGCGGGTGTCCGTCATTCCCCTTTCGTTCCAAGGAATAAGGGCAATCTCTTTTTCGTTGCTCTGCACGAGAGTTTCAATAACCTGACAGTATTCGGGGTGAAGTGTTCCTGATACGAGGATTCTGTTTCTTTTGTTTGATCTGGACGCCATAAGCGCCCCTTCTGCTGCGCTCGACGCACCATCATACATAGATGCGTTGGACACATCCATGGCAGTGAGCATACACATAAGAGTCTGATACTCGAATATTGCTTGCAGCGTTCCCTGGCTTATTTCGGGCTGATATGGCGTATAGGAAGTGTAAAATTCGCTGCGTCCCACAAGATGCCCAACAACAGAGGGAATGTAATGGTGATAAACTCCTCCTCCTAAAAAACATCTATAATCACGAAGCGTTGCATTCTGTGTGCTTAGGTGCTGCAGGTGATCCCATAGCTCCATTTCAGAAAGGGGCTTTGGAAGATCGATATTCCCCTTGTAAAGGAGGTCCTCAGGGATATGACTGAAAAGGTCCTCCTCCGTCCGGACACCGATTGCTTCGAGCATCTGCTGAATATCTGAGTCTGTGTTCGGTATGTAGCTCATCCACCGTCCTCTAAATCCTATTTTTTATCCCAGCCTCACACTGGCATTTGAGGTAAATCATTTAATGCTCTTCCGATTCTTTTCGTACGTGCTCGGCATAGGTGTCACTAATCATCAGGTCTTGTAATTCGTCAGAGCTAGAAATTTTCATTTTAATCATCCAGCCGTCACCATAGGGGGACTGATTTATATACTCCGGATGTTCTTCAAGTTCGCTGTTTATCTCAATCACTTCACCACTAACCGGTGTATATACGTCTGAGGCTGCCTTCACAGATTCGACCACGCCGAAAGAATCCCCTTTGGAAAAGGTGGTTCCAACTTCAGGTAGTTCGACAAACACGACATCACCGAGCTGATTCTGGGCATAATCGGTTATTCCCACTGCGGCAATTCCGCTCTCGTGTAATACCCATTCATGCTGCGTCGTATATAGAAGATTTTTTGGAAATTCCATTGATCTCTCCTTCTATCTAATACGTTCATCTATAGGAGTATCCTGTATATATGTTATATTGGAAAAATTACGCGATTTCCACCTGGGTAACGGATAAGATATCCTTACTGCTTTGCTCGATTTTTGAGAGCTCTTCCATTGACAATTTACCATCGATCTGAATGCGGGCACATGCCCCTTCGTCACCTCTAAAGATGACGTTCTCCATGGTTTCCACGTTAATACCGGCATCCCTTATCACATCGAGTACACCGGCCAAAATCCCGACACGGTTTCGGTGATGAACCGACAGGGTATAGCGTGCTGGCGTTCGTATCAGGAGGTTCACACAGTTAGGTGGTTTTCCTGTGTTCATATACTCCTTTACAATACGAACCGCCTCATCTGCAACTGCATTCTGGGCCTGTTCAGTAGATGCCCCTATATGGTGGGTTCCGTAGAAGTTCTTGTGCTTTGCGATATCAGGCTCGAAAGATCCTTCCTTTGCCTCGGGCTCGTCTAAGAGAACGTCGAGTCCGGCACGTATTCCTTTGGTGTCAAGGGTCTTTAAGAGGGCACCCTGATCGACTAGTTCGGCCCGTGCGGTATTGATAAAGTAAGCTCCTGGCTTCATCCGCTGAAAGAAGTCTTTTCCGATCATTCCTTTTGTTTGCTCTGTGAGTGCCAGATGAATACTCACTATGTCTGCTTTCTCAGCAACTTCTTCGGGACTTTTGCAGTACTCGATGTCAAAAGCTTCAGCTTTCTCAGGGGTCAGGGACCTGCTCCAGGCGATGACGTGCATTCCGAACGCCTTTGCCCGTACCATTACCTCTTTTCCGATTCTTCCAAGACCGATTATTCCAAGGGTATTTCCGCAGATGCCCTTCGCCTTTGAGAACTCTTTTTTATTCCACCTCCCATTCCTGAGCTGTTGTACATTGTCAGGAATGCGTCTGTCCATCCCGAGTATCAAGCCGAATGCGAGCTCTGCTACTGCAATCGAATTCTTTCCCATACAATTGGAAACGTACACGCTCCTCTCTGATGCGGTATTCACATCAATAGTATTGTATCCAGAGCCAGCCCTGATGATGAGATTGAGACTGCTGGTTTCCCTGATCATATCACCGGTCACAAGAGTCGACCGCACAATGAGGATGTCGGGCTGTTCTTTCAACAGAGCAGCATATAGTGTTTCTTCTTTGAGGCTCTGGTCATAGATCACAGAGCATCCAAGCTTTTTAATATCCTCAATTTTTTCTTCTAGTAACTTGTCAGCAATAAGGACTTTCATAGGCACCTCCTTTTATTGAGTCTTTTCGAGTGCACCCTGAATCAAAATGGGTGGATAAGCAATCCGGACCGGAGCTTTGGTGAAAACCAGGTCGATTTTGGGGGCATTATCATGTGTGCATCCGCAACGGCGAGGAGATCCTCCACGCTCACAGGAAAAAAGCTAAAGGCGACTCCTCCCTCTTTGTCAGCCCTGCGTGCGAGCTTATCCGTGCTACTCTCACCACCAATGAAATCTATCCGATCGTCTTTTCTCTGGTCATCTATTCCAAGCACCGGTTCAAGCAGGTATCGCTGAAAGATACTCAGATCCAGTGAAGCCACCGGGTGTTTCTCTTTGGCCCCCTCGGGGTGGCGGAGAGTAAGGCTGTACCACTTTTTTCCAAGGTACATGCACACCTGCCCTTTTTTTGATGGCTGAGCGGAGCTACTTTCAGTTAACTCATACTCCTCATTCACTTTACGAAGAAATCCTTCATTGTTCATACCCTTTAAGTCACTGATCCACCTGTTGTAGGGCAGGATCTTCAGCTGATCAGACGAAAACAGTACTACCAGGAAGAAATTAAACTCCTCGTCTCCTCGAGTGTGTGGATTTCTTTTCTGGATTTCTTCTTTCACCCTGCTTGCTCCGGCCGCGCGATGATGGCCATCTGCTATGTAAAGAAAGGGTACCTCCTTGAAGGCTTTTACGATTTCTTCAGTTTCCTCAATCCGCCAGAGGATGTGCTGGATTCCATCCTGTGCGACAAAGTCGTAGAGCGGTTCTTCCAGGGTGTTTTTCTCGATAAATGACTCCACCTTTCGATTTTTCCTGTAGGTCATCAGAACCGGTCCAGCGTGTGCTGAAAGTGTGAGCATGTGTCTGAGCCGGTCGTCCTCCTTCTCCTTACGTGTATGCTCGTGTTTTCTTATGATGTCTCTGTTATACTCATCGACCGAACAGCAGCACGCAAGCCCCGTCTGTTCATGTCCGTCGGTTAGGAGCCTGTAGGCGTACATACAGGGTTTGACTTCCTCAATAAGCAATCCTTCAGTAACCAGGCGTGAGAGGTTCTCTGCTGCCGTCTTATATACCATGTCCACGTAGGGGTTTGTTCCTTCGGGGAGGTCAATCTCAGGTCGTATCACGTGTAGAAAGCTCAGCGGATTTCCCTCGGCGAGAACCTTCGCCTCCTCGGTACTCACCACGTCATAGGGAACACTTGCGATATCTCTGCTAATTTCCGGGACTGGGCGTAGCGCCCTGAAAGCTTTTACTGTAGCCATATAGTATCCCTCTGTAATGAGTTTTATTCCTCTTCTGGAAAACGGCTGAGAATGAGCGCTTCCACAGGAAGTGGAAACCTATCGCCTATATCGAGTTCAGAAAGGGACTTATGGGTTGCAACGGTTCCAGCGGGAGAGGGAACAATTCCTACCTTGATTCCCTCCCTGGTGAACCTGTTGTCTACATACCCCATGCCAACCTGCACACCCTCGGCATCGACCGCACAACTGGTAACAAAGCCGATGATCTGCTGGGTCCTGCTGCTGACCATGAGGTCGCCAGGTTTTGCGATTCTGACACCCTTCGCGCTCATCCTGAACCTTACCACAGATCGCTTCAGAGATCCCATGCCCTTCAAAAGGGAGTCTCTTCCAATAAAAAAAGCCTTGTGAAACTTTACATAGTACCCGAAGCCGGCCTCGATGGGTGATATACCCCATATCCCCGCAAGCTCATTTCCATGTAGGGAGAGCCCTGCCTCTATTCTGAGAGAATCCCTTGCCCCAAGACCTATCGGCTTGAGGCCGTAGTTTTCACCCGATTCGAGCAGGAGGTTCCAGAGTTGGGCAGCCTTTTCCGGATGTACTAAAAGCTCGTACCCCACCTTTTCGCCTGTGTAGCCTGTTCTGGAGACGATCATATCCATTCCACCTAGTGTGGTATGCATGAATTTTGTCTTTTCCAGTCGGGAGAGACGGTTTCGCACTCTTTCACTATCAGTGATTTCTTTGAGGATATCCAGGGATTCAGGTCCCTGCAGGGTAAGATTTACAAGTGAATCACTGCCCGACTCCGATGTATTTTTCAAATCTCGTATGATAGCCTCCGCAATGGTCTCCTTGTGTGGGTTTTCAGGGTCAATAATGATGGATCGAGAGTTCACCGCCAGCATCCAGGCGAGATCTTTATCAGTGTTTGCGGCATTCACCACTAAAATATACTTTTCTTCTTCCAGCTTGTAGATCATGATATCATCGATTACATTCCCCTCCGGATCGAGCAGGAAGCTGTACTGCGATTCTCCTTCATCGATCCAGGGAACATAGTTTGTGCACAGGGTATCGAGAAACTGAGTTGCATATTTCCCAGAGACCTCAAGCACACCCATGTGTGAAATATCAAAGAGACCTGCTTTTTCCCTCACGGTTCTGTGCTCTTCTATTGTGCTTTCATATCTCACGGGCATCTTCCATCCCGCAAAGTTCACCATATGAGCTCCAAGCCGTAGATGTTCATTGAATAGACAGCTTGACTTCGGTTCGTGTTCCTCTTCCTTGTAGGTAAACGCAACTTTACTTCCATTAAGGGGCATTCTTTCGATTGCCTTCTGTCCGATAAAGTAAGGTTTTGAGAGGTCAAAACAGTGCGGAAAGTTCCGGTAGAGGGTTTCGGCATCGTTATGCGAGGTGATGCGGGGAATATCACTGGTTTTTAGCGATCTTTCAAGCAGGTCACTGATACTGTTTTTTTGTTTTTCAGGTAGATCTTCCGTATCCTGAATCACGACAGGTCCGTCGATTTTTCTGAATATATCTCTACTGTCAAAGGCAGCATATCCGTCAGATAGACCCGCAAACCAGGTTTTCACCTTTGCCTTCAACCCTTCACTAACCATGAGGAGGTACTGATCACCTCTTCTGCGATCTGTATTAGCTGTAGTAATTTTGGCGATCTTCACAGGCGCAAGAAGTTTTCCATGGGAGTCCAGCAGGAAGGTCGTGACCGCATCCTTCGTATTCAGGGTGCTCACTTTGCAGGTTGAGATTCCCTCAAGAAACAGCCGAGCGCGCCTGCCGCTTATAATTAACGCTCCATAGCTATCAGAATATGGCCCCCTCACTTTTTGTGCTCCATTGGATTCCAGAGATATAGATACTGTTTCAGATTTTAGGCTCTGCACAAGACTGCTCACCCGGCTTTTGGCCTCCTCAAGGATACGAAGCTCGATTTTTCCTCTGGGGAGGGTGCCGTCAAGTCCCTCATAGAAAAAGGGATCAATATGTTTGAGCACATGGGCAATGATATCTCCCAACTCTTTGATTCCCTCTTCTGTGATTCCCCGCTGGGTGATCCAGGGAGTGCCGAGCCGTACTCCGCTTGCCTCCGCGGTGATCGTATCTCCTGGTATGGTATTTTTATTTGCCACTATGCCGGTAAGGTCCAGAATCCTCACTGCAATCTCACCCTTGAGGGGAAAGCCGGAGTTCGTTTCAATGCTGTTCAGGTCAATGAGAACTATGTGGGTATCTGTTCCCCCATAGGCAAGTTTCAATCCCCTTTTTTTAAGAACCCTGCTAAGATATACTGCATTCTTCACGATATTTCTCTGTACTTCTTTGAACTCTTCGCTTTTCGCTATCTTGAAGGCCACAGCCATTGCTGCGAACTTGTTCACGTGGGGCCCACCCTGTTCTCCTGGGAAAATCGCCTGGTCTATTTTTTCAGCGAGCTCACTGTTGGTTGTCATGATGATAGCCCCGCGCGGACCAAACAGGGTCTTGTGCGTTGTGCACATCGTCACGTCAGCATAATCAATAGGGTTCGGGTACACTCCAGCAATTATGAGACCGGCTGGATGGGAAATATCTGCAAGCAACAACGCACCTACACTGTCTGCTATTTCTCTGAACTTGCTCCAGTCAGGAGCCCATGGGTATGATGTGTATCCAGCCACAATCATCTTGGGGTGCCACTGTTTTGCAAGGTCTGCAATTTGGTCATAATCGAGCTTTTCGGTCCCCGGGTTAACCTCATAGGATACGATCCGGTACATTTTTCCTGATCGGTTGAATTCACTCCCGTGCGAAAGGTGCCCTCCGTGCATGAGAGACATACCCATGAGCACATCACCAGAGGCCAGAAATGCATCGTATATGGCGATGTTTGCAACAGAACCAGAAAGCGGCTGGACATTCACATGAATCTGTTCAGGTGGATTTTTTGCGGTGCAGAAGAGATCGGCTGCTCTCCTCCCTACAAGGGTTTCGAGAAAATTTGCGTACTCACACCCTTTGTAGAACCTCCTGTCCGAATAACGGCGGTAGCGTGTGAGCTGAAAATCAAAATCAGTGATGAGCGGTTCCTCCTCACCCACCATCATGCTTGATGGATATCCCTCTGCGTAGATGTTGTTCAATGCTGAGCCAAGAGCCTCGAGAACAGGAGCGGGACAGATGCTCTCAGAAGGGATCAAAATGATTTTTTCTTTCTGACGGGCCTCCTCATGGCCTATTATTCTTCCAACCTCTGGATCTATGTCGCACAGAGATTTCCCGAACACATACTCAGAATAGTTCATTACATTTCCCTTATCTATGTATTGATTATACATGCAGAGAGTTATTTAGTCAACATATATGCCTATATTATTTACTTATTTCATAGATTATTCTAAAATATTTACATTATATGAATATAATAATTAATTAATTACGAATGTTATAAGTAATTGAGAACATTCATTTATTTTCTTATCCAAATAACCTGTTGGTTTATGGCCTGAAGCCTATTTTATGTGGAAGTATATCCACTTACGTGCGATAATGTACATGCCTGTGGTTAATAGATAGGTGGTTAATAATGAACTACCTTTTAGCCCTTGAGTTGTGATGGTGAATATTTCATTGAAAAATTTATTCATTATTGACGGCGATTAAAAGAATTATTACTGTACACGTCACACGGCTTTATGTGTGAGTTTTCCATGATAAGGAGCTGGAGATGGAGAAGCTGTTATTATCCGGCAATGAAGCTGTAGCCCGTGGTGCTTTTGAAGCCGGGGTGAGGGTAGGAACCGGTTATCCGGGAACACCATCATCGGAAATACTTGAAAATCTAACGAAATATCCTGGGGTTTACACCGAATGGTCAGTAAACGAGAAGGTCGCTCTCGAGGTAGCCATAGGGGCTGCCCTTTCCGGGGCACGGAGCCTTGTGACCATGAAGCATGTTGGGCTCAATGTGGCAGCTGACCCTCTTTTTACATCATCCTACATCGGAGTTAAAGCAGGTCTTGTTATTGTGTCAGCAGACGATCCGAACATGCACTCATCTCAGAACGAGCAGGATAACAGAAACTACGCATGGGCGGCGAAAGTTCCGATGCTCGAGCCTTCGGATTCCCAGGAAGTAAAGGATTTTATAAAACTTGCCTTTGATCTCAGTGAGCGCTATGATACCCCTGTTATCCTCCGAACCACCACACGGATTTCACATTCCAAGAGTATCGTAGTTCCCGGACCCATTACCAGGAATGACGAAAGAAACTATGAGTTCGAGCGCGATATTAAGAAATACGTCATGATACCATCCTACGCGCGGGTACGCCATGTGGAAGTGGAAAAAAGAATGCGCAGGCTTGAAGGGGATGTGAATGAGCTCGAAATCAACAGTATGGAGCTTCAGGACACGGAAATTGGATTTATCACAGCCGGCGTATGTTATACCTATGTGAAAGAAGCCTTCCCAACCGCCTCTGTGCTCAAGCTGGGCATGGTGCATCCCCTCCCCGAGCTCCTCATTAGGGAGTTTTGCGGTAGGGTGCACAAAGTACTCATAGTGGAAGAGCTCGATCCTTTTCTCGAGCTCAGGATAAAGTCTCTGGGTATAACTGTTGATGGGAAAAAATATTTTCCTATGACTGGTGAGCTGAATCCTGATCTCATCAAGGGTTCTCTTTCGTCCATAGGGCACAGGGGTGATGTCCGGTCAAAGAAAGGACTATGGGCTGACTTACAAGCGCCGCCCCGTCCTCCCCAGCTCTGCCCCGGCTGTCCCCATAGAACGGTTTTCAAGACACTTGGAAAGCTCGGCCTGACGGTAACGGGAGACATTGGCTGCTATACGCTTGGGGCGCTCCCGCCATATACCTCAATCGATACCTGTGTTGATATGGGAGCAAGCATCACCATTGCTCAAGGAATTGAGATTGCAGGAAGCGAGAATAAGGCTGTTGCGGTGCTTGGTGATTCTACCTTTACCCATGCGGGATTACCTGGACTCTTGAATGCAGCCTATAATGGAAGAAAATCCCTCATCATTGTGCTTGATAACGGTACAACAGCAATGACGGGAATGCAGCCGAATCCCCTTTCAGGAGAAAGGATCAATGGCGAAGAAGCGGTCAAGCTTGACTATTTAAAACTGGCGGAGGCGGTTGGCATGGACAGAGAAAACGTAAGAATTGTTGACGCATACAACCCCCAAGATATTGAGGATGCAATTATGACATTGATTCAGACCAATAAATTGTCACTGCTGGTGGTGCAGGGGCTTTGTGTAATATTACGAAGACGGAGAGAGAGAAAGGAGAAGGCAGCTAGTGAAAAAACTGATATATAACATTCTTATGGTCGGTGTCGGTGGTCAAGGTATTATTCTCGCTAGTGATATTCTCACCCTTGCAGCAATGTACTGTGGATATGACGCCAAAAAGAGCGAAATTCACGGAATGAGCCAACGAGGTGGAGCTGTCTTCAGCCATATCAGATTCGGTAAGAGAGTCTACTCACCTCTCATTTCAGAGGGGGAGGCAGATATTCTCTTTTCCCTAGAAGAGATGGAAACACTCAGATGGCTCAATTATGCAAACACTGAATCCCTTATTATTACGCTTCTTACACGGATAAAACCTGCGGGTGTTTCTCTATATCCAATAGGTATTCGGGAAGAGCTCAAAAAAAAGTGTGACCAAATCAAATTCCTTGATCCTGAGGATTTACGGAAAAAAATAGACAACATCAAGTTTTTTAATGTAGCCCTGCTCGGGGTCCTTTCGAACTATGTTGATTTAGACGAGAAGGCATGGAAGAGAGCGATCGAAGAGAAAGTACCGAAGGGGTCTTTTGAGGGAAACTGGAATGCCTTTTTGATAGGAAAAAGTATTAAATCTTTTTAAAGGGGAGCAGCATGGCAATTTCATCAAAGATAAAAGAAATGATAGGGCGTGCTTCCTGGATCAGACGTATGTTTGATGCTGGAAACCTCCTCAAAAAGCAGTATGGGCCTGGGCGGGTCTGCGATTTCAGCCTGGGTAATCCAAATATAGAACCTCCTGAGGCGTTTAAAGAAACCATCATAAAGATAATTCAGGATGAAATGACCGGGAAGCACCGTTATATGGCCAATGCGGGATATCCAGAGGTAAGAGAGAAAGTAGCCGAGTTTGTTTCGGAGGAACAGGGAGTCAATGTGGAAGGGAAGCACGTTATAATGACGTGCGGTGCAGGAAGCGGTTTAAATGTGGCACTAAAAACAATAATAAATAAGGGAGATAGGGTACTGGTAAGCAAGCCCTATTTTATGGAATATAGTTTTTATGTAGATAACCATGGAGGAACTTTGGAGCTTGTGGAGAGCAAAGAGGACTTTGATCTCGATATCGACGCGTTTGCAAGACACATAACTACCAGAACAGCAGCGGTCATCATTAACTCCCCAAACAATCCCTCAGGACAGATCTATCCTGAATCAACCATTTCCGCTTTGGTCCAGTTGCTGCAGCAGAAGAGCAGTGAGATCGAGAGGAGTATCTATCTTATCAGCGATGAACCTTATCGGAAGATAGTATATGATGGCAACACAGTTCCCTCTGTACTCCGGCATTACAGGAACAGCATCATCGTCACATCCTATTCGAAGGATCTTTCTATTCCTGGTGAAAGAATAGGGTGGGTTGCTGTTCATCCCGATGCAGATGATTTTAAAGATCTGGTAAATGGAATGGTCCTGTGCAATCGCATTCTCGGTTTCGTGAATGCACCCGCATTGATGCAGCGGATAATATATCATCTTCAGGGATCATGTGTGGACGTTGATGTCTATAAACGAAGGCGTGACCTTCTCTGCAGCGGACTTGAACGACTGGGTTATAAATTCGTTAAGCCGAAGGGGACCTTTTATCTGCTGCCTAAGGCCCCTGGAGATGATGACCAGCGATTCGTTGAAGCTCTTCAGGAGGAATTGATCCTCGCGGTTCCTGGTCGTGGATTTGGGATTCCAGGATATTTTCGAATTGCATTCTGTGTAGATGATGAGGTGATCGAACGCTCTATGGAGGGCTTTGCAAGAGCGATCCACGCTTTTTCATGAGCAATGTGTGGATCTTGGGAAATGAATTGGGGGGATCATAAATGCCCGATTCAGATATTTTCCGTATCTTGGTAATCAACCCGGGCTCAACAACCACCAGGCTCTCATTTTTTAAAAACGACACCCAGGTTTTTCACCATACCTATTCTCACAGTAACCAGGAGCTAATCATATATCGCAGAGTGGCCGACCAGTCACAGTTCCGGATGAAACTCATACTTCAATTTTTCAAAGAAAATTGCATAGATTTCGGATCTCTAGATGCAGTAGCCGCACGGGGAGGGCTTCTCAAGCCGATTAAAAGCGGCGTTTACAGGGTGAATGACCGTATGCGAGAGGATCTCATGATGGCCCGCTATGGAGAGCACGCGAGCAACCTTGGTGCAATTCTGGCCTGGGATATTGCAAGAAGAGCCGAATGCCCTGCGTATATCGTAGATCCTGTTGTTGTGGATGAGATGGACGATGTTGCCTGCATATCAGGGCTGCCGGAAATCAGACGAAGAAGCGTTTTTCATGCCCTTAACCAGAAATCTGCAGCCCGGGAAGTTGCCTCAGAAATAGGTAAATCCTATGAGGATTGCAATTTCATTGTTGTCCATATGGGGGGAGGTATCTCTGTCGGTGCGCATCGAAAGGGAAGGGTCATCGATGTGAATAATGCTCTTGATGGTGATGGCCCTTTTTCTCCTGAACGGTCGGGGGGTTTGCCAGCGGGTCAGCTCGTAGAGCTCTGTTTCAGCGGCAAATATATGAAGAAGGAAATACTGAGTAAAATTACAGGAAAGGGAGGGCTTGTTGCCTACCGGGGATCAAACAGCTTTTCCGATCTGAAAGAGGCAGTAGCCAAAGGAGACAAGGAGGCCAGTCTCTTATACGACGCACTCATCTACCAGATCAGCCAGGAGATCTGCAAGCACGGTGCAACGCTCAAAGGAGAGGTTGACCGCATTGTGCTGACAGGAGGCCTTGCGCAGGACAGGTCTTTTATCGAGGGGATTCGCGATCGGGTAGGTCATCTTGCCGTGGTTGAGGTTGTGCCAGGGGAAAGGGAAATGTTTTCCCTCGCAAGGAGCGTTTTTGCAGTACTGAAAAAAGAGGAAGGGGAGAAGGAGTATCTCTGATTGAACAGCATGAGTAGATAAAAACAAATTGATACAGCGGATCGGGAAAATAAAACTTACTGGAAAGGAGCTGTAACATGGGAAAGAGAGTATTGGGCCATCTTGAGCCCGAGACCATCTGGCACATTTTTGAGGACATAACATCTGTTCCTCACCCGTCAAATAAGGAGGAATTGCTCAGACAGTGGGCAAAGATCTGGGCAAAAGAGCATGATTTGCCTGTAAAGGAGGATGAGACTGGAAACCTACTCATTACGGGGAGGGCAGCAGCAGGCTGCAGGGGTTACCCCGCTCTCGTGCTACAGGCCCATATGGATATGGTGTGCCAGAAGCGATCTGATGTTGAGTTTGATTTTGAAAGGGAGTCTCTCAAAATCAAAGTGGATGGCGATTATGTTGTTGCAGAGGGCACAACCCTGGGAGCTGATAACGGAATAGGGATTGCACTGGCTCTCGCAGCGCTCAAGGAGAGAGAGCTGAAGAATGGCCCCCTTGAGGCTCTTCTCACAGTAAACGAAGAAACTGGCTTTACCGGTGCTTTTGGTATCAAGCCAGGCTTTTTCACTGGAAAGTACCTCCTTAACTTAGACAGTGAAACCCTCGGTGAAGTTACCATAGGGAGTGCAGGGGGTGGGGATACAAAGTATACTCTCCCCGGATCTCGAATGGAACATAAGGGATTCACGGGTATAGAGATCACAGTTGACGGCCTTACAAGCGGCCATTCGGGCATACACATTCATCTCCCGAGGCTTAACGCGATCAAAGTTGCTGTTTCGGGGGTTCAGCAGTTACCTAACTTTCTTATCGGCTGCTTTGAAAGTGGCACAGCAGTGAATGTGATCCCGGCACATGCGAGGGTCGTAGTTCTGGTTCCGGAAAAAGAAATAGATGATGCGCTGAATATCCTCCAGGCCTGGAAAACAAAAACTCTTACAGAGGCTCAGGAAAAGGAGCCTGGCATCACAATAATCATTTCGAAGTCCAGCGAAACCAATGTTTATACTGAAAAGCAGTCGAAGGTACTCATTGCCCTGCTTGCGGAGGTTCCCCACGGTCCACTTTCCTTCAGTCGGGATATTGAAGGACTCGTTCAGACATCTAACAACCTCGCCATGGTGCACAGCAGCGATGACTTCATCACTGTTTCCCTTAACAGCAGAAGCTCAATCACAAATGAGCTGGAGAAGCTGAGGGCAAAGCTAAAAGCCATAGGCGAACGATACGGAATAACGGTAAGCCAGGATGAAGGGTATCCTGGGTGGGCGGCAAATCCGGAGTCGGAGTTCGTGACTCTTGTAAAGTCAACCTATGAGGAAGTTTTAGAGAAAGAAGTTGTTCTCAGCGCTGTACATGCAGGCCTTGAGTGTGGATTGTTTGTAAATCTCGATCCGAACATACAGGTTGCGTCAATCGGTCCTGATATCAGCTCCGCCCATACGCCCAACGAAAAGGTTCATATTAAAAGTGTGGGAATAATCTGGGATACCCTTAAAAAAATAATAGAAAACATGAGAGCCCTGAGGTGAACTATATAAATAATTATGGATTCTTTAAAATATACTCTGAGATTTGCTGATTACATAAAATAATTTACATTTTTAAAAGAATATATATAATTGTTGACAAGATGAATTAAGAATTTGATAATAAGCTGATGCAAAGATATTTTAGTACCTTAATCCTGATTTTCTTGCCAAACAGGGAAGAAAATTATTTCACCGTTATTATGGTGAGGGAATAAAAAATGAAAGGAGGTAGCGTGTATGAGCAATGGTGAGAAAAAGGAAGCCTGGCCGTGGAAGGATGAGTATGGTGATTACTCGCTTGTGCCGGTTCCCCAGGAAGAACTGAGATCCTTTACCAGTATTTTCTACGTGTTTATGGGAGTACTTGCCTGTATCGCGGTTCTCTGGGGCGGTGCAACACTGGGACTGCAGTTTACCCTGAAAGAGGCTTTGTGGGTAGCGGTGATAGGATCACTGATACTCTGTGTCATTGGCGGGTTTACCTCGGTTATCGGTGGTGTTTCACGGTGCTCCACTTACGTGAACATGCGGTATCCCTTTGGCATGATAGGATCGCAGCTATTTGGAACGATTATTGCCGGAATTGCCTGTGGGATTGGATGGTTTGCGGTGCAGACCTGGCTGTTTGGAATAATTCTTCACACTCTTTTCCCTGAGGCTCCTTGGGCGAATGTTGGTGTTGCTGCCATCTGGGGTGGAATCCTCATGATGACCACCGCGATTATAGGTTTTAAGGGGCTTGCATGGTTGAGCTATCTTGCAGTTCCCTTTTTCATCCTAATTGCAGGTGTTGGTGTCATGATTGGTGTTGCTGGAGCAGGGGGATTTGCTGGACTTGCGCAATTAAAGCCACAGACTCCTACCACCTTTGGTATTGGTGTTACCCAGGTTGTAGGAATGTATATTGCAGGAGGAGTAATTACCGCTGATATTGCTCGTTATGCAAGAAAAGCGGTTGGTGGTGCCCTCGCATGGATTATTCAGATCATCGTGTTCCAGGTCTACATGCTTATGGGTGCTGTAGCTCTGACACTGGCAACAGGAGCAGCAAATGTTGCTCAGGCATTGCTCGTTGGTGGGGCCGGAATTGGGGCATTTCTTATGGCCATCCTCGGACAGTGGACAACAAATGACAACAACCTCTATAATGGGGCTCTCTCATTCAATACCTGGGCACACATTAAAAAGAGGAATATCACCATTATTGAAGGCTTAATTGGTACCGCAATCGCAGCATACGTTGGGTTCAAGGCTGGTGTGAGCATGGATCCCTTTATGAAGTTTTTGACACTCCTCGGGAAAATCCTCCCGGCAATTGGTGGTGTGCTGATCGCTGATTTCTATATCTACCGCTGGTATAAGAAAATTACCTTTAAGGAGAGATACAAGGCAAAACCGGGGATGAAGATTTCACTCTTTAACTGGGTTGGATGGCTTGCAATGATCCTGGGAACGGTGATCGGTGGATGGCTCGTCAAGTGGGGAATAGCCGCACTGAATGCGCTTGTGTTTGCTGCTGTGATCTATATTGTACTTGCGATTATTTTTGATGCAGTGGGTGTAAAAATAGAGCTTGGCGAGCATACTATCAACGAGAAAGGAGTGTGATGGCCATGAACTTTAAAAAATACACTCAGATAATGATGAGCATACTTTTGCTTTTTGCGATAATCATCATCGTTTTGGGAATTGCAGTGTGGTCCAAAAATGTCTACACCGGGATCATCTATCTTGTAATAGCGGGAATACAGTTCTTTGGTATCGTCTTTCTCTATCCAAGAATTGGAAGGATTGATGACCTACACGAGATGGGTAACCGGTCGGTACCGCACAACTGGGTAGTGCTCTCTGTAGCCATAGCCGGTGCTGCGCTGTTTTTAGCGCCCTTTTTTAGACCCGATTCCATGACAATACCCTTTATTGCCTTTGTGTTATGCATTCTACAGGTGATTGTAAGTGCGCTTAACATCCTCTTTGCTGTGAAGAAGGTAAAAGCCCGGATGATCGTGTGAAGTGACTTTAAGCAATGTCTGTTAGACATGGGTAAAAAATGAAACCCGGGATCACAGATCACCATGATCGAAGATCATTGGGACCAAAGGTCATCATGATCGTAGATCATCAGGATCAGAGATCACCATGATCGAAGATCATTTTGCTCAATCAATGGAAGAGCAGGTGGTCTGTTATCCCCGTTTTATAGTAGAAATGTTTAATAGAGTGCTTTACTATTATCTGTTTAATGCTTCACTTAATATAGTTGGAGGTTATGATGAGTGGGGCAAACAGAGAGTCTTGGGCTGCTACTGTTGAAAGTATCCTGGAGAATGCCTTCCAGGAAAAGAGAAACCGGCTTTTTGAACATGAAGTGTATGAAATGCTCGAGGCCCTTGGAATAGAAGTGCCTAATTACATATTTGTGAGAAATAAGAAGGATATTACCCGTAATACACTCGCCTTTTTCGGAAGTGAAAAGATCGTTCTCAAGATTGTCTCAAGGGAGATAGCCCATAAGCAAAAATCCGGAGGAGTGAAGGTCGTTTACAAGGATCTTGACTTTATACGCTACACTTTCGATCACATGCGCTCCAGCTTCGAGAGCAGTGGAGCGTGCATTGATGGAATCCTTTTAGCCCAGCACATCGATTATTCAAAGGATCTGGGCAATGAAATTCTCCTCGGTTTTAGAGAGAGCGAGGCCTTCGGACCTGTTATTTCTTTCAGCAAAGGGGGCACTGACGCCGAACATTTTGCCCATAACTTTAGTGCACCAAACCTTATCCTTGCACCAATCAATCATGAGTGGGCGACGGCTCTCCAGGCCTCAACGAGAATACAGAAAAAGTATCTTGATGAAGGAAAAACCGATTACATATCAAAAATTATCGATACTGAGATAAAGTTCAGTACCCTCGCGACGAGTTTTTCTAATTTTTTCCCCAGCGAGAGCCGCTTTGCATTGACGGAGTTCGAGATCAATCCCTTTGTTTTTGATTACGATGGGAACTTCATCGCAATAGATGGTTTTACCACTTTCCAGGAGAAGGATCCCGCAGGCATTGATCTTGAGATAAAGCCAAAGGAGACCCTCACCCCTTTCTTTGAACCATGTGGGATCGCAGTTGTAGGGATAAGCAGAACGGACAACAACAAATCGGGGAACATCATAGTGAAGAACTTCCTTGAGCTCGGACGTGATGATATCTTCTGCATCAATATGAAGGGCGGCTCTGTGTCAATATCGGGGAAAACCTTTCCTCTTCATAAGTCCCTGCTCGATATCGATGCCCCTATTGATCTGGTTATCATTACTGTGCCTGCAGAGGCAACGATTCCTGTGGTTGAAGAGTGCGTGCACAAAGGCGTGAGAGCCGTGATTCTCATTCCAGGAGGCTTCAGCGAGACCAGGAAAAACTGGGAGATCGAAGAGAAGATTCATAACATCACACAAAGAAACAATATCCGAGTCATGGGGCCGAACTGTCTGGGGATTGTCTATGCAGGAGATGGTCCAAACAGGGGAATCAACTCCTTTTTCATCCCAGAGGAGAAGCTCAGGTTCAACCTTGAAAAAGAGAAGAATGTTGCTATTTTAAGCCAGAGCGGTGCTCTGGGGATTACGGAGATTTACAACCTCCGGAACGCAATTTCCCCGAAAGTCATAGTAAGTTACGGAAACCAGATCGACGTTGATCCGTCTGATCTTGTTCAATATTTTGAAGACGACCCCATGGTCGACGTAATTGGGCTCTATATCGAGGGATTCAAAAAAGGGGCTGGAAGAAAATTTTTCAATGTGACTGCAAGGAGGGAAAAGCCTATCATCGTGTACAAAGCGGGGCGAACAGAGGCGGGGATGAAAGCAACCCAGTCCCATACGGCAAGCATTGCAGGGGAATACGAGATAGCAAAAGCAGCAATGAAGCAGGCTGGGCTCATTGTTGCCGACAGTATGATCGACCATGGCGATTTTATCAAAACCTTTGCCCTGCTTCATGACTTCAAGGTGAAGGGGAATAGAGTTGCTGTCATTGCTAATGCTGGCTACGAAAAGACCTATGCGGCTGATAACCTCGGTGATCTGGTGCTTGCTGATCTGGACAGTGAGACTGTTAAACTCCTGGAGCACATCATTCCTCCCTTTGTGAGTGCCGATCCACTTCTTGACCTCACAGCAATGGCTTCTGATGAGCTATTTCAGCAGTGTATTGATATTTTTCTTAACTCTCAGAATGTGGATGCTCTATGCATCTCCATCGTACCACAGGCCCAGGTTATTCATACCACGGATGAAGAGATCGACCATTACAAGAAAAATATTGCGGTGCGCATAGTGCAAACAGTGCACCGGCACAAAAAACCGGTGGTAGTCTCCGTGAATGTTGTATCAGGGGCAGATGCTGCCTACAACAAGTTTGGCCAGGTGATGGATGCCGGCGGTGTTCCTACTTTTCTTACTGCAGAGAGAGCAATGACCTGTCTGAATGAGTTTATTCGTTATAAATTAATAAAAGAGAAAAATATTATAAGTGAATGGCTGAAATAGGAGCAAAAGAAATGAAAATTGACCAGACAGATATGAAAATCCTTGAAATACTCGAAGAAAATGGGAGAGTGCCAAATAATGAGATTGCGACAAAACTCTCAATATCAGAAGGTACGGTCAGAAACCGAATAAAGAAACTTACCGAAAACAACTTTTTAAAAGTTAAGGGACTCATTAATCCTGATGAAGGAACAGAAAAACAGCTTATATTTATCCTTGTAACCCTTGTAATGACCAAGCACTGGAAGGAAATAGCAAATAAAGTATCAGAGCTCCCGAATGTAAAATCGGTTTCCATGATTACAGGGAGGTTTGACCTTGTAATAGAACTCTTTATAGAACCCCATAACCTCATCAGCTTTCTCACCGAACAAATTTCCACTGTAGGAGAGATCAAATCCACTGAAAGCCTTGTGACAATCAAGAACTTTAAAAAGTGGGTATGAATGATCAAATGATCGGGTACGATGTGCGGTGCCTGATGCGATTCCCCGTTATTATTAAAAGGAGAAAGGGACCCCCAGATTTAGGATGGACTGTAAGGTCTGAAGAAGAGTATCAGCGATAGTGAACGATAAAACGGACAGCCTGGATTATATATTTACCCGGATAAAGCTGCTGACATAATAGGAACACGCAATATAAAACCGGAGGCACAGGATCTATGTATTTTTATATAAATATTTGAAATATATGAAAAAATACCTATACTTTTAAAATAGGTAAAACGATATATGTTTTAGCGGTATAAAATAAAATTTAAATGGAGGTAAGCAAATGTTTCATGGTATTCCTGGTATAGGAAGTCATCCTTCAAGTCCATGGGGCGGTTTAGTTGTAGGTATAGTGTTTTATGTAATCCAGGCAATTGCATTCTTCCAACTCGGTAAGAAAGCGAACATTAGAAATGCCTGGGTAGCATTTATTCCATTCGTACAGTTCGTCGTTGTGTTACAAATAATAGATAAAAGCGGGTGGAACATTTTTTTATTTTTCATCCCAGTTGTGAACATCATCTTGTACATTATCTGGATGGTAAAGTTTTACCTGGCCTTCTCGGTAAATGTAGGCCTGATTGTGGTGAGCATCATCATTCCCATCGTTGGACTCATTGTCCAGCTCGTTATGGCTTTTTCGGAAAAATACACCTACACAGGATCAACGAGGTTTACAGCTTAAGTTAAAATTATTCAAATACCTTTAATAGAAGACTCGAGATAAAAAGGGGTGGGGGTATCCCTCATCCCTTTTGTCACGTTTCACCTTTCCCCTATGTATTATTTATAAAAAATAAAAAAAATCATTGCAATATTTGCGGTTCTTGTTTTTCAGTTCAAATCCTACACTCAACCTCTCATAATTTTTACTGCAATTCCCCTTGCGGTAGTTGTGTCAATAATTGCACTGCTTTTACAGGAAAGAAGATTGGACCTTAAAATATTATGTAATTTTTACTGAAAAATAGTAAATATGAACCAAAAATGCTTGACAAAGCATATAAGTAATGGTAGAAGAAGTTAAACGTTTTATAAAACAATAAACATATCTTTTCAAATACATTTATAAAGATTGTTCATTTCTCGTTAAATGCTTTTAATGGTAATATAACGTATGCCAAGTATCAAGGATGTTGCACGGAACTGCGGGGTTTCCTATGCAACGGTTTCCAATGTGATAAACAATAAGGGGAATGTCGGTGAATCAACTCGAAAGAGGGTCGAAGATGCAATTAAGGCTCTTCACTATATACCCCATGCCGGTGCAAGGACGTTAAAAGCAGATATAAAAAATGTCATTGGCGTAATAATCCCGTCGATCGATGATCCCTATTTGGCTCGTTTTTACATGGGACTGCAGGAATCATTGCTCCACAATAAATACATAATCAATCTCATAATCACTGATCATATTGCCTCTATTGAAAATCAGGCGCTTGATGAATTGCTCAAACAGCGGATTGCAGGGTTGATTTTGATGAGCTGTCAACCTGAAAATCGAGATGCTTTTCATATGCTGCAGGCAAAACAGATCCCTCTTGTGCTTGTTGACCGGGACATTGATGTTAAAAATGCGAATTATGTGTCATTTGATTATAAAAGTATCGGGAAGTATCTCTGCACATCACTTCTGGAAAAGCGGTATAAACGTATTGCATTGATAACCGGGCCGTCATCGTATACCAGTGAAAGAAATTTTATCGAGGGCTTTTCTTCTGCCTATGAAGAAAAGGGAAACAATATAGATGATCTCATTATTGTGAAATCTGTGTACAACCGTTTTGGTGCATTTAAATCAATGACTGAAATTTTGAATTACCAGTACGGAAGTGAGTTGCCAGATATTGTGATTACTTCAAACAAGATTCTTTATGACGGTGCACGGGAAGCACTGGTCATGCAGAGCGATCCCCAAAAGAAAAATATTGATATTGTCACTCTAGAAGAGGAAAAATGGTTAGAAGCGGTAAATGCAGAAAAATTAACAACTGTGTACAGACCAGCAAAAAAATTGGGAACCGTTGCGTCTGAATTGCTCATGGAAAATATTACGGCTCAAAAGATCCACACACCAAAGACCAAGATCCTTGATTTCTACGATCTTGTCACAGAAGCGAACAAACAGACCACAGTTGAAATCAAGCCGTTTCATATAGACGTAAAAAAGGAAATCAGTCTTTCACTATTTATGCTTCAGGATAATTCAACCTGGGCCATACGGTCACTGATTCCTAATTTTAAGTACACCATTAATAAAAATATTGATGTCAATATAAGAGAGTTTAAATATGAAGAGCTTTACCAGCAGATTATCGATAGTAAATCGACTGCACGTGGCCAGCTACCAATGGACATAGTAATGATAGACAATTTCTGGTTTCCCTATCTGGTAAAAAACGATTATCTGGTCGAACTGTCTGAGTTCTTCGAAGAAGGAGAGGACGTCAGTGTTGGATTTATCCCGAAGGTTTTTGAGGATTATTCGATGTATAACGGGCAGTATTTTGCCCTTCCCTTTAATTTTATCGTTCAACTCCTCTTTTACAGAAAGGATCTGTTCGACGACCAAGGGATAAAGAGGAACTTCTATAAAAAATATGGCGTGGAGTTGAAAGTACCAAAAACGTGGGATGAGTATAACGCAATTGCAGAATTTTTTACAAAAAACTATAATGAAGCTTCCCCAATTCAATTTGGGAACACAGCTACGGGGGCGACTTCCACAATATGTGATTACCTTCCAAGGCTGTGGGCGTATGGGGGGAGTGTTTTTGATAGAAATAGAGAAGCTGCCATTGATTCCTACGAGGCTGTTGAGGCGTTGAAGAGCTATATCAGGAGCTTTGACTATGCACCACCTTACGCAATTAACCAGTGGTATTATGAAGAGGTTGAGGAGTTTTCGAAAGGGAATGCGGCAATGATGATAAACTTTATCGCCCATACCGCACCACTCATAGATTTGGAATACTCAACTGTTGCAGGGAAGTTTGGTGTTTCAGAACTGCCGGGCGGATATCCTGTACTGAGTGGCTGGTCTTTGGGTGTCCACAAGAGTTCACTGCACAAAGAGGCGGCCTATGAGTTTATACGATGGGCGACCTCTTCAAAGATCGCAATTCCATATACAATTCTGGGGGGGTGTACACCAAGATCCAGCCTCAATCAGACTGAGGAAATACTGAGTCTGTATCCCTATTTTATATTTGCCGAAGAGCAATTTCTCAAAAGCAGAAAGCGAACCTATCCCTTTGATGAAGTGGTGAATGTGAACATTTCTGATAGGGAGTTTGAAGTAATCATACATAAAAATATTAAAAGGGCAGTGATTGGTGAGTTGACTCCTGAGGATGCCCTGAAAACTGCAGCAGAGGAGTTAAGAAAGCACAAAGGTGCTGATTGAATTATTGAGCTGTGTTCTAATGATTATCAATGTAGATCTAGCGGGGAATAAGCTAGTGTTTTAAATAAAAAATTCCAATTGTTAACAAAGGGGGAATTCATTTTTCGATTAAAGGAAATTCCACCTTTTGTAAAATACTTTAAAGGAGGGAAAAATATGCAGGAAGAAAAAAACAAGATTACAAGGAGGGTGTTCCTGGGGAAAACGGCCAAAATCGGTGCGGGAATTGTTGCTGCGTCCGTTGCCAGCCAGTTCCTTTCGAAGAAAAGCAACAGGTTTTCTGCTCTCGCAGCTGGTAAAAAGGTAACAAAGTATGAGCCCAAGACCGGTCTTGCTCCGGGTATGATCGGCGGGCCTACAGGCTTTGAGGGGGCTGAGAGATATCAGTATAGTGCCGATGAAGCTCCAGGAAGGGCAATAGAGGCATTGAGGAAGCTCAAGGCTGACGGAAAAGCCCCTGACAAGTTTGTTATGATGGTTCCACCGGGAGAGGTCGGGCATTGGGAGAACCCGCACCCGCCAGGTGCAAAACCACTAAGAGAGATCTTCCTTGAAGAGACTGGAATCGATATCGAGCTCGTTGACTGTATCGATACAGAGATGGATAAGAAGGCGATACAGGACTATCAGACAGGAACAAAAGCATATGATATCTACGGAACATGGCAGAATGAGCTCGGTGACCTTGCTCGAAGTGGCTGTCTGTTTGCCTGTGACGAATTTGTCGACAAGTACAAGCCGGACTGGACCGATCCGGAAACCGGATACATTGGCGGTGCGGTTACTGTCAACACCATGATGAAATCAGGTGGTCACTACTACGGCTTCCACGTTGACGGTGATTATCCCTGCTTCTACTTCTACAGAAAGGACCTGTGGGAGGACCCTAAGGAGCAAAGGGCGTTCAAGAGCAGATACGGATGGGAGCTTCAGGTGCCAGATACATACGATCAGCTCCGCGACATCTCAGAGTTCTTCCACCGCCCGGATAAGGGCTTGCTCGGTTGCGTTGGTCTGAGAAACCAGTACTGGGGATTCGCATACTGGTATCCTCGATATATCTCCATGGACGTACCGAACCAGTTCTACTTTGATAAGAACGGCGATCCGCTCATCTACTCAGATGAAGGCATAAAAGCCACGGAGGAGTATGTTGATTCCATGAAGTTCATGCACAAGGATGCAATAACATGGGGATGGGCAGAACAGTACCCGGCAATGGCTGCAGGGCAGTGTGCAATGATCGAAGCATTTCAGAACTGGAGCAAGTTCGGTGAATCTCCTGACCATCCGGAAACATATGGGAAAGTAAAATCCTTTGGTTCTCCTGGAAGGATCTACAATGGGCAGCTTCTCAGGAGAACAGTGTGGTGGCCTGCTATCGGAAAGGCAATTGCTTCCGGCACGGAGTATCCAGAAGCTTCATACCTGTTCATGCAGTGGGTGACGAGCGGTAAGGTCTTTACCTTCATGGTAGCCAACCCTGCGGGTTACTTGGACCCGTGTCGAATCACTGACTTTAAGGATCCGGGAGTCCGTGCATCGTACAAGGAGTATAATGTACCTACCTACATCGATGTCATCAACCACGCAGGACCTCCTATCAATGTGCCTGGTGTTCTCGAGCTGGAGACTGCGCTTGACGAGAACCTCATTGAGGCTGCTGTAGGTCGAAAGTCACCAAGAGACGCTATGCGAGATACAGCAGAGCACTGGAAGAAAACGGTGGATAAAGTAGGAAGGGATGTATTTGTCAAGGCGGTTCAGGAGCAGAACCCTGCATGGCCAACCATAATGGATGAGCCAAAGGTAAAGACTTGATTTCACAGAAAGGGTGGAGCTGGTTTTTAAAGCCAGCTCCACATCCAATAATCTTTTCAGGAGGACCAAAAATTGTTTAACAGGAATGAGCGAAAAAAAGAGGAGATAAGGGAGGGGGCAAAATTCGGTGCTTTGCTGGTGTTACCAGCACAGGTCTACTTTTTCTCTATTCTCATATTTCCACTGGTGTGCGGAATTTACATATCCCTGAGCGAGTGGTCTCCACTTGCGAGTGGAGGACTCAAATGGTACATGGCCTTCAAGTTCTGGGCGTGGCTCGCGAATTACTGGAATCTAATCAGGGATCCAGAATTTTTAATGGCATTGGTTCGTACATTTATTATTGTTGCTACTGTAGTTCCGATACAGTTCTTTCTGGGACTCCTGCTGGCATTTCTCTTTTTGGAAAAGTTCCCGCTTAAAAAGATTTTGCATACAATGATGATTATGCCCATGATGATTGTCCCGGCTGTATCTGGGTTTGTCTTTTACATGATGTTTCAGGCAGCAGGTGTTGTGAACGGGATTATTGGGTTATTTACTGCTGCACGGGTGGATGTAGGATGGCTCCAGCACAACGTGCTGGCTATGGTTGCTATCATGCTCGCCGATATCTGGCAGTGGACACCATTTATGTTTCTGATACTCCTCTCAGGTTTGCTCTCACTACCGCAGGATCAGCTTGATGCAGCAACTATTCTGGGATTCTCCCGTTTTCAGAAGTTCAGGATGCTGGTATTTCCATTGATGAAACCCGTTTTCATAATTGCACTTATACTGAGAGGGATAGAGGCTGTGAAGATCTTTGATCCCATATGGATCATGACATCAGGGGGACCAGGCACTGCTACTGAAACAATCTCCGTGTATCTATACAAACACGGATTCATATTCCTGAAGTGGTCATGGATTGCAGCAGCTGGTTTCCTAGTACTTATTCTTATGAGTATTATATCAACCTTCGCTCTGAGACCGATTAGAGAAGAGGTGGAGAAAGAGGCATAAAATAAGAGATTGGAGGGTTTTGTTTAAATGGAACAGAAACTTTATATAAGGGTTTTAAAGTACATACTGGTGCTGGTTATTGTGCTGGCATTTTTCTTTCCTATCTACTGGACAATAACAATGGCATTCAAGCCTCATATGGAATGGACATCAGCCGCAGGGAAAATATTCTGGGTGCCGAACAAACCGACCTTTACAAATTTTACTTCATTATTTCAAAGAAAGATCTCTATTGCTAGTCCTCTGGCTTCAACGGCTGTGAGACCGATAGTAAACAGCATCGTCGTATCCATCATCAGTACAGCTCTTGCAGTTGTAGTCGGAACCATGGCGGGATATGCGATATCGAGGTATAGGGCAGGAGGAAACATAGCATTTATGCTTCTTACTCTGAGGATGTTCCCACCCGCAGCCGTTATTGTCCCTCTGATGGTTTTGTGGGCATATCTGGGATTTGTCGATACAGCGCACGGTCTCTTCATACTCTATGGTTTAGTTACCCTTCCTTTTGCTGTTATACTGATGAAGACCTTCTTCGATGAGATTCCAAAGGAGCTCGATGAAGCAGCGGTAATGGATGGCTACTCGAACTGGGGTGCCTTTGTTAAATACGTATTGCCATTGGCTAAAGGTGCCATATCCACAACTGCACTGTTTTGTTTTATCCTCAACTGGAGTGACTTTATACTGGCATTGATTTTAACGGACAAAGATTGGTCGACCATACCTGTATATCTGGACAAGCTCCAGTCAGGGTATGTTGGAAAACTTTATGGTCCAAAGGCAGCGCTTGCATTGATTGCAGCTATTCCACCTGTAGTGTTTGGAGTTTTGATTCAGAAGTACCTCGTGAGGGGTTTAACCTTCGGTGCGATTAAAAAATAGTGGAGAGTAAAGATGGCTCAAATCACATTAGATAGGCTTACAAAAAGGTTTGGAAAACAAACGGCGGTAAAGGATTTCAGTTTAGAAATACAGGAAAATGAATTTGTTGCTCTCTTAGGGCCTTCAGGGTGTGGAAAGACTACCACCATGAACATGATTTCCGGTCTTTTGAAACCAGATGCTGGGAAGGTGTACTTTGATGGCAGGGAAATGAATGAGGTGCCACCTGGCCAGAGAGGAGTGGGGTTTGTTTTTCAGAACTATGCGGTATTTACCCATATGTCTGCATACAAAAACATTGCCTGTGGTCTCAAGGTGAAAAAGGTCCCAGAAGAGGAGATCCAAAAAGAGGTGAGATCTTTCGCAAAGCTCTTAAAGATCGAGAATATTCTGAATACAGATGCTGGTAGGTTATCGATAAACGATATGCAAAAGGTTGCGCTTGCAAGAACTCTCGTGACAAAGCCCCAAATAGTGCTACTCGATGAGCCGCTTTCAAACCTCGATGCTGCACTGAGAAGCGTCATGAGGGCTGAGCTGAAACGTATACATCTCGAATTGGGACAAACAACGATCTATGTGACCCACGATCAGGTCGAGGCGATGAGTCTTTCAGATAGAATCGCGGTAATGAACTTTGCTGTTCTGGAACAGTATGCCACACCAGATGAGGTGTATCATCATCCTAAAAACCTTTTTGTTGCAAACTTTATTGGAAGTCCAACAATCAACTTCTTTAAAGGAAAGTATAAAAACGGGGAGATATCCCTGGAGGATTTTCCCAAGGGAAAGATACAAGTTTTTAACAAGTATAAGGGTGAAATTGATAAACGCCTGAAGAATGAAAATGTGGTTGTGGGAATACGCCCAGAGCACCTGAAGCTCGTAGATGCTGGAAAAAAGGGTGAAATGCTCTTACAAGCGAAGGTAGTTGGCTCTGAGCCACTGGGTTCAGAAACAGTTGTCTATCTCAAACCAGAGGGCGCTGTGGAAACTATTATTAAATCAATAATGGAGAGTGACTATCGCGTAGATGTCAATGACATAAAACTTTTACAATTCAGTGAGGAGGACCTTTACTTATTCGACGAAAAATCAACAGAGTTACTATTGAAGTTTTAAGCTTGCACATGAATACTGATTTTTAAGCAAATTCATGGAGGATATATGGCCACGATACGATTAGAAAATATAACGAAGAAGTTTAGAAAGGTTACTGCGCTCAATAATCTGAATTTTGAAGTACAGGATGGGGAGTTTTTCTGCATCCTGGGACCACCTGGTGCTGGAAAAACGACAACCCTTCGGGTTATATCGGGACTTGAAACCCCTGATGAAGGGAATGTGTATATTGGTGATGATAAGGTAAACCATGTGCATCCGAGCAAAAGGGATATTGCGATGATTTTTCAGAACCTTGCACTCTATCCAAACAAATCAGTATTTGAGAATATTGCCTCTCCTTTACGTAGATTGAAGCTCGAAGAAAATGAGATTACTACGAAGGTGATGGATGTTGCAAAACAGCTCCGGATTGACTGGCTGTTGGAAAAAACTCCTGTACAATTATCAGGGGGAGAACGGCAGAGAGTAGCCATTGGGAGAGCTATTGTACGCCAGCCAAAGGCTTACCTCATGGATGAGCCCCTGTCGAATCTGGATGCGCTATTACGTCTGGAAATGAGGGTGAGCCTTAAGGAATTGCAGGAAAGACTGAAAGACACGTTCGTATTTGCGACACATGATCAGGTTGAAGCACTCTCCATGGCAGACAGAATTGCATTACTGGATGGAGGCGTTTTACAGCAATTGGGAAAACCGGAAGAAGTATACCAGTTTCCTGCTAATGTATTTGTTGCAAATATCTTAGGTAATCCATCCATGAATTTTATCAATTGCAAAGTCAAGGAAGAAAATAACAAAGTATATATAATGCATGAGGTTTTTTCTGTTTCTGCGGAAAAGAGAGCGCTCCATGAAGTATTGGAAGGTTCTCTCAAAGACGATAAAGAGGTAATACTCGGGATGAGACCTGAGGATGTGCGCATATTCTTTGATGAGCCGGAAGGCAGTTTTATCGATTCAGAAATTTATGTAACAGAGCCTCTTGGAAATAAGACCATTGTTGATGTGAAGATTGGTAATGATGTAATAAAGGTAGTGGCGGGAGCTTCCTTTAAAGGCGAGCCAAAACAAGGCATCTGGTTAAAGATAAGAGAATCAAGACTTCATTTATTTGACAAAAAAACAAACAAATGCATATACCATGCTGCAAAAGCTTCTCCGCTTCAGTTGGGTTGATTTTATATACATATTTATAGACAAAGAACTCATATCTTTAGGAACTATCATTTAATATACACATCTATGTCGGAAGACCAATAAGGAGGGATGCATGAAATTAAGCATGGATTCAGTTGGGTATGGCGGTTATTTCACTGCACCGGGAGAAAGCCTTCCTCTTGAGGAGGCGTTCAAAAGGGCCGCAAAGTTCGGGTTCGATGCAGTGTGCATCTATGCTCACCGTCCTCTAGGGTTTCCCCTTGATCTCGATCAGGACAGACGGAAACAATTGAAAGATCTTGCTGCATCCCTGGACCTGGAGCTTGGAGCAGTTGTGTGCTGTACCAATTATATGGAGGACAATCATGTGCTGCTCTATCACCAGGAGAAGGAAATACTTTATACCAGAGCATGCATCGATCTGGCAAAGGACATGGGAATGAAAGTTGTGAGGGTACTTGCCGGGTTCTTCGGATATTTTCAGAATCCCTATGCATCACAGGGATACGGTGCACCTGCCTTTGAGTCCCGCTCCAGGAGAGTGTCACGGAATGAGGACTGGCTAGAGGCCTGGCATCAGGTGAGGCAAGGATTACATGAGGTCGCACTCTATGCAAAGGACCAGGGTATTACGCTTGCGCTTCAGACGCATCCTGAAATAACCGGGAACAACGAAGAAACGCTTGAGCTGATTGAGGAGATTGGGGTTGACAGCCTCAAGGTGGGGCTTGACCTGCCGCTCTTTGAGTCCCAGTATCCTGATTTCATACGAAGGACAGTGCGGAGCATGAAGGGCTTAATGGTATATTCCCACTCTATTTCTATTGCTTCAAACAAAACGGTTGGGGGGGCTCCTTACAGCTGGGAAGAGATTGTGCCCGGGAGTGAAAAGGACCCCTGTAATTGGGAAGTGTTTTTGGAGACATGCAAAGAAATTGGTTATGATGGCTTTCTATCCCACGAGCAGTGCTCTCCAATAATAGTGAAGGGTCATAAGCTCGGAGATATTGCAGAGGTGGACCGACGGTACGTTGAGTCAATCAACTTCTTTAAGCCACTCTTGAAGAAATTGAATTACTATACCGGTCATAAACAGTAGATGAGCTGTTTTAAATTGGAATAGTGACAGGTCACTTCTTTTTTCTCATGGCGTTGCCCAGCAGAAAGGTCAACGCTATTGAGTATCGAGGTGCGAGCACACCACCCTCAGGGAATTTAATCCCTTAAGATGTTGATTTTGATATCTCTTAGACAAAGATTCGAAATGTTTTTCGAGGATAGATTATTATATACCATGTGAGGGAAGGTCCAAATTTGAAGGCAAAAGGATACATGGGAAAGATCCTTCGGGTAGATTTGAACGAAAGGAAAATACGTGTAGAATCCCTGACGGATAAAGTTGCAGAAAAGTTTGTTGGGGGATGTGGGCTCGGGACGAAGATACTCTATGAGGAAACAACTGCAGCCACTGATCCACTGGGACCCGAAAACCTCTTGATTCTTGCAACCGGTCCCGTGACGGGTACAAAGATGTTCAACTCTGACAGGTTCGATGCGGTTTCAAAATCTCCCCTTACAGGTATATATACAGAATCAAGTGCTGGAGGCTACTGGGGAGGGAAGTTTAAAAGGTGCGGGTATGATGCAATGGTTGTCATGGGGAAGGCAGCCTCTCCCGTGTACATCTCAATTGACAATGATGATGTTGAAATAAAAGACGCCTCTTATCTGTGGGGCAAGGATACCTTTGAAACCAATGACATTTTAAAAAAGGAGTTGGGTCAGTCGGTAAAAGTTATCGCTATAGGGCAGGCAGGGGAAAATCTCGTGAAGGTTTCCAATATTGTTACGGACGGTTATCACGGAAGAGTTCTTGGAAGATGCGGGATTGGTGCTGTAATGGGATCGAAAAATCTCAAAGCTATTGCAGTAAACAGCTCGAAAAATGTGGAAGTTGCTGATGAGGAGGAACTGAAAAAATTATTAAAAAAGCATGGACCAGGGATGAGAGAGGGCCCAAAGGTAATACGAGAGGGAGGTACATCGGTAGGGCTGGACTTCTGTGAAGAAATAGGTAACCTACCAATTAAAAACTGGTATCAGGGAACATGGCCCGAAGGCGCCAAAAAACTTACAGGAATGACCATGGCAAAAGAAATCCTGGTCGACCGGTACCACTGCGGCCAGTGCGTGATCAACTGCGGTAGGGTTGTTCATGCAGTTGGTGGTCCTTATAATGGAAAGCGGATCGCAGGTCCTGAATATGAAACCCTTGCGATGATGGGAGCAAACTGTCTTATAGATGATTTGAGGACCATTGTCAAGGCAAATGAACTCTGCAACCGCCATGGTCTCGATACAATTTCAACTGGAGGAGTCATCGGATTTGCAATGGAGGCCTATGATCGTGGGTTGATTACGAAATCCGATACCGACGGGATTGAGCTTACCTGGGGCAATGGTTCGGCTCTTATCGAAATGATTGAACACATTGTGGTCAGGAAGGGCTTTGGAAGAGTACTGGGAGAGGGTGTAAGAAAGGCAGCTGAGGAGATTGGCGGTTCTGCAGAGGAGTTCGCAGTGGAGGTGAAAGGGCTTGAGCCGCCGGGTCACGATCCAAGGGCCAGATTTACACAGGGTCTAGGATTTGCAACTTCAAGCCGTGGAGCCTGTCACCTTGCAAGCTTCACGATGGACTTTGAGGAGGGATCCATTATTGAGGACCTTGGGTCTCCGGGACTTCCAAATAGGTTTAATACCGAAGGAAAGGGGGAGAATGTGAGCAGGATGCAGAACCTCATGTGCATGTTTGATTCGCTGGTCTGCTGTAAGTTTAATCTTTTTGGCGGGATTACCGTAAACCCTTTGATCCACTTTCTCAACAGTGTTACTGGCTGGCATATTGACCACAGTGAGTTTTTCAAAATCGGTGATCGGATCTTTAACCTTAAGAGATTGTACAACGTGCGCCTGGGAATATCGAGAAAGGATGATACGTTGCCTCCTAGGCTTCTTACCCACCGTAGGGGCGGGGGAACAAATGAACTGCCTCTCTTGAACATCATGTTGAGTGATTACTACCTCTACAGGGGATGGGATGAGTTCGGTATTCCCACAAGAGATAGACTGAGAGAGCTCGGTCTGGAGCATTATCTCCCATTAGAAATGAAATGATCGATATATTACCCTTCATGATATTTTCAACGCTGTGGATTGTGTGGAGAAAAAATTACGCTCGGAAAGTCTTCATGAAGTTTGAGAGGCATATGGTTTGAAAGAATATCAACCTTTGGATAACTGCAAGGGGTTTAATTTGAGCGACAATATTACCTTCTTAAAAGAGACTTGTAAAAACATCCGGAAAGATGTTTTTCAAATGATAAATAATGTGCAGTGTGGCCATTTAGGGGGCTCTCTCTCCTGCGTTGAAATCCTTGTGTGCCTGTACTTTCAAGTGATGAACATTGATCCCTTAAAACCTCAGTGGGAGGAGAGGGACAGATTCATCAACTCAAAAGGACATGCAACGGCTGCATACTATGCAACGCTGGCTCATAGAGGGTACTTCGAGAGAGAAGAATTGATAGGCTCCTTCATCAATGTACGCTCCCATTTTGAAGAGCACGGATCAGTCAGTGTACCAGGTGTTGATATTTCCACGGGCTCTCTTGGACAGGGTGTTTCAGTCGGGGCAGGAATGGCGCTTGCTGCAAAGTTACATAAAAGGAGTTATAAAACATACGTACTCGTGGGAGATGGTGAATGTCAGGAGGGTCAGATCTGGGAGGCGGCTATGTTCGGGGCCCAGTATGAGTTAGGCAATCTCATTGTAATTATTGACAAAAACGATTTACAGGTGTCAGGAAAGACCAAAGATGTAATCTCAGTCGATCCGTTAGCACAGAAGTGGTCTTCCTTTAAGTGGGATGTCCATTCAGCCGATGGGCACGACCCGGAGCAGCTGCTTGATTGTCTGGGTAGCCTGAGTGAAGGGAATTCCCCAAAGGTGTTGATTACACAAACGGTCAAGGGGAAAGGAATATCATTCATGGAAAACAATCCTGACTGGCACTCCTTCAAAAAGCTTACAGGTGAAGAGCTGAAAATCGCTGAGCAGGAGCTTGGAATAAAATGCCTAAAAAAATTTTAAGCCTTCGAGATGCTTTTGGTAGATCCCTCGTTGAAATAGGAAAGATAAATAAAAACGTGATAGTTCTGGATGCCGATGTTGCACATCCCACACGTGCCTGTTTTTTTGAGGAGAGCTTCCCTGACAGATTCATTCAAGCCGGTATTTCGGAGCAAAACATGGTAAGTGTTGCTGGGGGGTTAGCATCCTGCGGATTTATTCCCATCGTTGTATGTTTTGCGGCTTTCCTGGTTCGGCGGTGCTTTGATCAGATCTATAATTCAATATGTTTTCCGAACCTGAATGTGAAGCTTGTTGGTGGATATTGCGGGTTTACCACCTGGGGAACCGGAGCAAGTCACCAGACTTTTGACGATATTGCCATAATGAATACCCTTCCGAACATCGCTATCATTAATGTGGGAGATCCTAATGAGGTAGATAAGGCTATGAAAGAAATAGTAAAAGTGGAAGGGCCTGTGTATATACGTATCGGAAGACTGGATGAATCCGAGCCTTTCTATACCGAGCAAGATACTTTTCAGACCGGGAGGATACTCAATGTATGTGAGGGGACCAATGCTGCAGTATTGAGCACGGGAATCATGACAGGAGTATGTAAGAAAGCCCTTCAGAAACTCAGGGAAGATGGTATATCCCTCGCACTCTATCACATTCCAACTTTAAAACCGGTAAATACTAAGGCAATAAATCTTATATTACAGGATTTTAAGATTATATATACTGTGGAAGATCACAACATATTCGGAGGGTTGGGCAGCCTCATAAATGACACTGCAATAAAGAGTAATACCGGTAACAGAATAATCAATATCGGTATCAGAGATAGGTTTGGAAAGTGTGGGAGCTTACGAGACCTTTTTGTGTATTTTGGATTATCTGAAGATGATATTTGCAGGAGAGTAAAGTCGACTTTATTCAATGACCATAGGGATATCTGAACGGTACTTTCATTTAGTTGTTATCCTTGGGAGTTGGTTAAGGTGCATATAAAAGCCAGATTAGATTTTGGGTTTATCCTTTTTGTTAGACTGATTTAAGGGGAGCGAAGGAGAAGAACAAGATGCGAATAGGAATAATGAGCGCTGCATTTCCGAGACTTACCTTTGAAGAAGTTATGAGCTTTGCATCGGAGAACGGATTTCAAACTTTAGAGGTTGCGTGCTGGCCTGCGGGTGAGGCGAAGGACAGGAAATACGGAGGAGTAGTACACATAGATGTGGAATCGCTGACGCCTGAGAAGGCGGAGGAGATCAGGGGGATGCTTAGGGAGAGGGGGATTGAGATAACGGCGCTTGGGTATTATCCGAATCCGCTTCATTCGGATCTGGCGCACAGGGAGCATGTGATAGGGCATTTGAAGAAGGTGATAGTTGGGGCTGAGCGACTGGGAGTAGGGGTTGTGGGGACTTTAGTTGGGAGGAGCAGTAATGTTGAACGCTACGGTCGGGTGTGGAAGGATGCGATTGAGTACAGTTTTGAGGAGTTCAAGAAGGTATGGCCGGATATAGTACGATTTGCGGCTGATCACGATGTACGGATAGCGACTGAGCACTGTCCGATGCTATGGCATGACACATGGCCTGAGGGGGACAATCTCCCGTACTCGCCTGCGATCATGCGCCGGATGTTTGAGATACTGCCTGACGAGAACTTTGGGATCATGTATGACCCGTCACATTTCATCTGGCAGAAGATAGACTACATCAGGTTTATTTATGATTTCAAGGATCGTATATTCGGTGTTCATGCGCAGGACATGGCCATTGACGAGGAGATGTTTTACCAGGATGGGGTGCTTGGGTGTGGCATCAACTGGCAGATACGGAAGGTTCCGGGACAAGGTTTGGTTGACTGGCAGAGGCTTATTCAGGCATTGTACAACATTGGGTATGACGGTGCGCTGAACATCGAGCATGAGGACAGTAACTGGGAGGGATCTGATGATCTGGTGAAGCGCGGTTTTCTCCTAGGGAAGAAAACGCTCGAGGTATATACGGTGTGATTTTTATTGAGGAGGTTTCTAGTTGCCTCGCATAGAAAATGTCGATATATCACCGAGACTTAAAAGATATACCATTCTTGATGATGACATAACCATTATTGAGAAAAAAGAGCTCTTAAAGATGCTTGAGCTGGTATATCTTATCCGGAAGTTTGAGGGTACTATCTTAGAATTGGACGGTATAGGACTCGTCTACGGTCCTGTGCACTCGAGCATTGGACAGGAGGCTGTCGCAGCAGGATGCGGCATTGCACTAAAACGCAGTGATATTATCGGTTCAACCCATAGGGCTCACCACCACTTTCTTGGAAAGGCGCTCCCCCTCTATTACCCTCATGAATACGATCCTGCTTTTGATGAGTTTTCACCACAGATGCAGCATGTCATTTTTCGTACACTTGCTGAGATCATGGGCCTAAAGTTCGGATGGTGCGGCGGCAGGGGTGGTTCCATGCACTTGAGAAATCCCAAGGCAGGAATAATCGGCACGAGCGCGATTGTTGGAGGTGGAATCGCTCTCACTACAGGAGCAGTGTGGGCTCAAAGGTTAAGAGGAACTGACAATATTGGGGTTGCTTTTTTTGGAGATGGGGCAATGAACCAGGGTATACTGCTGGAATCTGCGAACATGGCGAAACTCTGGAACATACCTGTCATTTTTGCCATAGAAAACAACCTCTATGCGGTTGGTACCTCCATTGAGGAATCCTCTTCGACAAAGTATCTTGCGCAGCGAGCACTCGGATTCGACATTGAAGGCATAGTAGTTGATGGAATGGATCCGGCGGCTGTATACACGGTTTTGCGTGATTTGAGGAAAAAACAGGAGTCTGGCTGCGTTCCCTTTTTTGTCGAATTCAGGACATACAGGTTTTACCACCATAAAGGGAAGATAATCGGCAGCAGTCTTGGGTATCGAACCGAAGATGAGGAGATTGAATGGCAGAATAGAGATCCATTTAAAAGGTTTCCTGAAAAATTGAAAGCATTACATCTGTTGAGCGATATAGAAGACTCATTTATCAAACAGAAAGTTGAAGATTCTTTGGAAGCGGCAGTATCACGGTTGACAGAGAAGCGAGAAGGAAAAGTGTTCATACCGGATAACCATTGGCCGGCCAGGGGATCATTGCATATCGGATTGGTGGGCTTGTCAGACAAAGAGTTTGAAGGGGTTGAGTTCAGCGAGATAACGGATTTCAGTGATTTTGTGAGCATTACCTTTGTAAATGTCATATCCCAGGTAGCGACAAGAAACATGGAGAAGGACAACAAGATCATTGTTTTAGGTGAAGAGGTTGGAAAGTTTGGCGCTGGTGCATACGGCGCAACGAGGTTCGTGATCAAAAGGTTTCCTGAACGAACCTACAATACACCGATATCCGAGGCAGGGTTTGTCGGGATAGCCTTTGGTGCTGCACTGTGCGGTATGAAACCGATCGTGGAAATCATGTTCCCTGACTTTGTTCTTGTTGCGGCGGATCAGCTCTTCAATCAGATCGGGAAATTGAGGTACCTCTATGGGGGTACTGATCAAATTCCTCTCATTGTGAGGACGAGAATTGCAACAGGTCTTGGATTTGGGGCACAGCACTCCTCAGATCCCTGCGGATTGTTTGCAATCTTCCCTGGATGGAGGATTATTGCACCCTCTAATCCGTTTGACTATATTGGATTGTTCAACTCTGCGATGATCTCAGGTAATCCGGTTCTGATTATGGAACACCACGCCCTATATAAGGAAAAGGGCCCTGTTCCACGAGATAATATGGATTATTCGATCAGGCTGGGAAAGGCTCGCGTATTCAAAGAGGGACAAGATGTGACAGTGATAACCTACCTCAATGGGGTAAAAATGATAGAGAGGATCTCCGATGAGCTCGAACAGATGGGTATAAGTATTGAAGCCATCGATTTGAGAAGCATCGATTACAGCAGCATTGATTATGAGACCATCTCGCACTCACTGAGAAAAACAGGGAAGGTCATTATCCTTGAGGAGATCTCTAAAAGCATGGGTATAGGTGCGCGAGTGGCTGATGAGCTTCAGGAGAGATTCTTTTCCTATCTGAAGGTCCCCGTACATCACATCAGCTCACTTGACATTCCCTTTCCTGTATCAAGAAAGTTAGAGCAAGAGATATTGATAAACAGTGACAAGATAAAAAATGCCATAAAGAAGTATGTAGAAGAGAGTTGAGCTGTGCCTTATTCCTGAAATATCAGCTGTCTTTATCAGATTCCTCTTGCGAATAGAGGTGGCCAACTATGTTTACAGATGTCAAATCAGGCATGAAAGCCTCTCAGTTTGCTGATATAAAGGCGCAGGGACAAGGTATCATTAACTTCTTTACTGAAGACAAGATCATTACTGAGAGGTACTGGCCGGAAGAGTAATAGTTTGTTTTACTGCTTCATGATTATCTATTCTATTGAGATAAAAAATGAAAGGAGGAAAGAAATGGGAAAGGACAAAAAGAGCGATGTAGGATTTATTACAGCAGGCAAAGAGAGCAGTCATGGTAAGGAGATCCCCGAGATTGGGATCGGCATGCTTGGTTATGCCTTTATGGGAAAGGCACATTCCAATGGTTATTTACAGATGCCCCTCATGTTCTGGCCTCCTCCTGCGAGACCGAAATTGATCAAAATATGTGGGAGGAATGAGGAGGCAGTAAAAGAAGCTGCAAAGCATTACGGGTATGAAGGGTATACCACCGACTGGCATGACATAATCGAGGATGAAAGGGTACAGATTTTTGATGATAACGGCCCAAATAATGTTCATGCTGAGCCATGTATAGAAGCTGCCAAGGTGGGGAAAGACATAATCTGCGAAAAGCCTCTCGCACGGAATGCGGAGGAAGCAAAGGAGATGCTCGATGTGGTAAAAAGAGCAGGTGTGAAGCACTGCTGCGCTTACAACTGCAGAATGGTTCCTGCGATAAGACTTTCACGAAAGATCATTGATGAGGGAAGGCTTGGAAGAATTTATCACTTTCGCGCCCAATATTTACAGGAATGGATCGCCAATCCGGAACTCCCTATGGTGTGGAGAACGGTAAAAGAAGTATCAGGGAGCGGAGCGGTCGGCGATTTCTCCCATATTGTTGATCTTGCGCGCTACCTGTGTGGTGAACCAGGGGCGGTGCAGGGAGTGCTCCGCACATTTATTAAGGAAAGGCCTTTGCTGGATAATCCTAAAAAGAAGGGAAAGGTAGATGTTGATGATGCCTTTGTTGCGACAATAGAGTTTGAAAACGGTGCAATCGGATTTTTAGAAGGATCGAGGTTCTGTATTGGGCGAAAGAACTACCTGTATTTTGAGATAAATGGAGAAAAGGGCAGTATTTTTTACGACCATGAGCATCTGAATTACCTCCATGTATACTTTGAAGATGAAGAACCGCAGGATACTGAGGGTTTTCGTGATATCAGTGTGACGGAGACCTATCATCCCTTCATCAAACACTGGTGGCCCCAGGGACACATCAATAGTTGGGGGCATACCTTTGTAAATCAGGCATACCATATTGTCGATGCTTCTGTGAATGGCACGTCGTTCTCCCCCTATATTGCGACCTTTGAAGACGGATATAAAGCGATGGTGATCTGCGATGCCATTATAAAGTCTGCAGAAACGGGGAAAAAAGAGTATATAAAATATTAAGGAGTGAAAAAGTGACCCAAGCCATGGAAGAGCTTTACCAGGAAAGGTTGGCCAGGTATGTGACGGCAATGCAGAATAAAAAGCCTGACAGAGTGCCCCTGAGGATTTTTGCAGCGGAGTTTGCCAATAAATATTATGGAATCAACAATCAGGAAGCCATACAGGATTATAACAAGGCCTTTGCAGCAGTGAGAAAATGCGCCCAAGATTTCGGATGGGATTCTGTTATGACGAACATGGTTGCGGTTTGGGCGGGTATCGTAAACCAGCTCGGTCTTGAGTATTACCAAATACCAGGAATACACCTTCCTGTTGAGCTTGGCCACCAGTATGTTGAGCCGCCTGATGAGGAGGGTGCTTATATGAAGGCCGATGAGTACGATCTTCTGATAGAAAGCCCAACTGAATACCTTGCAAGCATATGGATTCCGCGGGTAGCACGGCCAATACAGGCGTTTGGTGAACCGACCACCTATGAAAGCAATATGACGTGGCTCAAAGGCGGGATTGGAATGGTGATGTATGATACTGCATGGGGTAAGGCGAATGAACTGCTGAGAAAAGAATGCGGGTGCGTGCCGGCGATTGCGGGTATTCTAAAGGCCCCTTTTGATATCCTTGCAGACAAGCTCAGGGGATTCAGGCAGGTGTGCATAGATGTACGCAGACGTCCCGACAAGGTGCAGAAGGCCTGTGAAGCATTGATGCCCCATATGCTGCAGAATGCACTGTTTACAGCAGATCCCGATAAACAGCTTCCAGTAACGGTGTGGCTCCATCGAGGCACCTACTTTTCTGAGGAGATGTACGAACGGTTTTTCTGGCCTACCTTTAAGGCCATCATTGAGGAGCTGTGGAAACAAAGCTTTCAGACACTCTGGTATGGCGAGGGAAACTGGGGACGCTGGTTGAAATACACTGCCCAGCTTCCAGAGGGTAGTATCATCTACCATGTGGATCAGGAGAATATCTTTGAGGCCCATGAAGTACTTGGGGAGAAGTTCTGTATCAGTGGGGGTATACCCAATGATTTGCTTGCCATGGGGACACCCGATGAGGTAAAAGCATACTGTAAAAAGGTGATAGATGGTGTTGCAAAAGACGGCGGGTACATTATGGATGCCAGCGCAATCATACAGAGCGACGCGAAGGTGGAAAATATAAAGGCCATGACCGATTTTACCCTTGAATACGGCGGTTATTGAGATTTTGTTGAAAGGAGACCCATAAGATGTCTGAATCGCAAGCTCATGATAAACGAATAAAGTACAGACCAAAACCCGGGGTGCTCATTCCCTTTGAGGAGAAACTGAAAGAGTACGGGAGCATTACAGGAGACGCAGATATAATAAGAAAGGCATGGGAAGATATCGAGACGTATGCAACCCGTTTTGTGTGGATGTGTCTCACAGATATCTGATGTAAATGTAGAGATGGATGGGGTTCTTTTTGTATTGTAACAGGGATGTTTAGACCTGAGCGTCTTTAGAAACATATCGTAAAATAGAGGATACTATGGAACAGAATAGTGTAGATTTAAAAGGATCGATGGCAAATCTCGATGAGGCGCAGGTACTGAGTATCATAAAGTCAAAGATTAAAGAGAGGGTTCCGCCAGAGAAAATAATCGGGGATTTGCAAAAGGGAATGGTTAAAGTCGGAAATCGTTTCGAAAAAGAACAGTACTTTGTGCCTGACCTGATTTATGCCGGTGAGATATTGAAAGAGAGCCTGAAAATGTTAAAACCTCTTTTAAAAGGGGACTCTAGAGAGCAGGAACATAAAGTTGTGATGGGAACGGTATACGGTGATGTGCATGACCTGGGAAAAGATATTGTTGTTACCCTTCTGAATGGAAATGGATTTCATGTAATCGATTTAGGGATCAATGTCCCGCCCGATGAGTTTGTAAGGGCTCTCAAAGAGAGCGGAGCCCGGCTTTTGGGGATGAGCGCTTTGTTGACAATGTCCTTTGAAGCCATATCGAAAACCGTACAGGTATTAGAGGAAGCCGGATTGCGCGAGAAGGTGTCCATCATGATAGGCGGGGCACCGGTGACCGACAGGGTAAGGGAAAATACCGGGTGTGATTATTATGGAAAGGATGCACTGGAGGGTGTAAAGATTGCGAATAGAGTGTACGGAATCGAATGAATACATAAAAAGGGATGCCGATGAGGGGGGAGTGAGATGAAAGGTCTCGTGAAGTATAAGCGAGGGGATGGATTTCTTGAAATTCAGGAAGTGGAAGACGAAAAGCCCGCCCCGAACCAGATAAAAATTGAGGTAAAATCGAGCGGCATTTGCGGTTCTGATGTGCATATCTACCATGATGCAATAAAGATTCCTATTAAGCCACCGGTAGTAATAGGACATGAGTTTAGCGGCATTGTCGTGGAGAAGGGTTCAGAAGTAGGAGATGAAATAAAGATTGGCGACAGGGTAACAGCAGAGCCCAGTGCGTATGTCTGTGGTGTATGCCGATACTGCCGGAGTGAATTTTACAATCTCTGTCCAGAGCGAAGGATTATCGGGTACACGGCAAACGGAAGCTTTACTCAGTACTGTAATGCAATCTTTGTGCACAAGCTACCGGACAACGTGAGCTTTAAAGCTGGGGCAATCACAGAACTGCTGGCAGGCTGTGTACATGGAGTTATAGAGCAAACCGGAGTTTCAGCCGGAGATTTTGTGGTTGTGGTAGGACCTGGTCCGCTTGGGCTTTTTGCGGCACAGGTAGCAATGGCCGAAGGAGGGGTGGTTGCGGTGTGCGGCACTTCAGCTGATGCCAGTCGTTTAAAGCTCGCTGCGCAGCTTGACGTTCACTATACGCTGAACATAGACGAGTGCGATGCAGTTCAGTGGGTGAGGGATATGACAGAAGGCTATGGCGCTGATGTGGTAATGGAATGTGCGGGTGCACCATCAGCAGCGTCCATGGCGCTTGAGATGGTGAGAAAGCGGGGTAAGTATACTCAGATGGGGCTCTTTGGACGACCGATTGAGATCGATTTTGAAAAGATCGCTTTCAAAGAAATCAAGGTAAACGGGTTTGTTTCCCACCGGCGTCCCTCCTGGAAGCGTGCTTTAAACCTTATGGAGCGTGGTGTTATTCAAAACGAGAGATTAATTACTCACGAATTCCCCCTCCATGAGTGGAAGAAGGCATTCGAATTGATGGAAAAGAAGGAGTGTGTGAAAATAGTTCTTATGCCTGAATGAGCTATGAAAGTGTTCAAAGCCGATCGCATCACTACCTATTTTTATATTTGAATCCACAAAATAGTATGTTTCATTATTTTTATTTAGGATTCAAGCAAAGTGATAGCACTTCGGTCAGGTGAGCTTCTGCCAGTGCAATGCACGTATCTGCAGCGCCGTAGTACATTTTTATATTATCGCTGTCTTCCTGTATAATACCGCATGGGAATACTACGTTTGGTACATCGCCGGTGCGTTCGTAATCTGCATTGGGGCCAAAGATAAAGTGCGGCGTGTAGCCAAGGACTTTAGAAGGATCGTCAAGATCGAGCAGTACTGCACCCACCCGGTAGAGACTTCCCCCACCTGTTGTTCTCACGCCGTGGTATAGTGTAAGCCAGCCTTTTTCTGTTTTGATCGGTGGAGTTGAAATACCGAGCTTCTGGGAACCCCAACCCGGTTCAGGCTTCAAAAGGAGACGCGAGTTGCCCCAGTGTATGAGATCAGGTGAGTAGGATATCCATATTGTGCCTGGTTTTCCTCCCATGCCACCAGGCCTGTTTATCATTACGTAGTTACCTTTAATCTTTTCTGGAAAGAGCACTGCATCTTTGTTGTCCACCTCAGTTGCAAGTGTGATTCTGTGAAAGGTTTTGAAATCCTCTGTATAACCGAGTCCAACCCGCACACCGTATGGTCCGTATGCGGTGTAACAGATATAGTAAGTGCCGTCGATGGGGGTAATGCGTGGGTCCTCAACTCCCCACTGCTCATAGATTCTATAGTGTGGATCGTGGGATGGTCTGATCCAGGGCCGCAAGTTAATCCGAAAATTGTATCCGTCTTTTGATCGTGCAATGGTAAGATGGCTATGTCCTCTTAAATCCTCAATCCTGAGAAGAAGTATGTATAAATCTTTGTACCTACATGCTGCAGTATTGAAAACCGTGTTACAGGGATAGGGAACATCATCCCGCGTGAGAATTGGGTTATTTTCGTACCGTCTGAATGGGTAGAGCTCGTTGTGCATTATTTAATCCTTTTCTGATATACTATCTTTTATATTCAATAAAAATGTAAACTTTTCAGAATTCCAATATAACGCATCTATTCAAGAAATACTACCTTGACCTATAGACCATGACTTTTAGAGCTACTGAGTATTTTTGACCAGTTGCCTTTCAAGGTTCTGTGCTCGAGGCAGCGTTCAAGTCTGATAATGAACTCATTTCGCGGGATCAACCTGGCTCCCATGGTTTCAACATGTGGTGAG
>Ga0209636_10000378_pt1 | contig 42246 bp, 46 predicted proteins | sample DeeMarSWOR152_54_FD_187464 | JGI IMG/M metagenome (GOLD analysis project Ga0209636, IMG submission 187464) | Marine sediment microbial communities from White Oak River estuary, North Carolina - WOR-1-52-54 (SPAdes) (version 2) | ecosystem: Environmental > Aquatic > Marine > Intertidal zone >... | reverse complement strand
TGTGTTATTTTGTTCGATTCGAAGTTATTAGATTTTATATGTTACTACCAAAGATAACTTGTTGCTGAAAAGAATACCTTACCACTTTTAAAGCCTCAATCAATGAATGTTAATAGACTATTCTCTACTGATTAGAGTAGTTGATAAATTCTGATATGGGATAGAACCTGTATTGGTTGTATTTGGCTGCTTTGGTTGGTGTGTGTGTTATAGAAAATTATTTGGAAGTGATAACATGCTGAAACCAAGGAAGAAAGGACAGTTGGGTAATGTAGAAGACAAGCTTCTTTTGACTAATGAAGATAATGAGTCATTTGAGGTGCATGAAACGACAGTATATCTCTGGGAAAGCTGTGACGGCACCAAGGACGTTAAGGACATCACCACTGAACTAGCAAATAAACTAAGCATTGATACGGATAGACGGGCAGAGCTTGGTAGGGTTATCTCCTTGAGCATAAATCAATTAAAAGACAGGAGGTTGATAGACCTTGAGTAGAAGATTCAAAAAGGTTCGAGGTTTTATAAAGAAGAAACGTAACAAGCCAAAACATAATTGGAGTAATGACGGCGGGAGTGAAAGGAAGATGTTGGATATGAAAAGGGAGAGATACTTCCGTTTAGACCTAAAAAATATTCTTGATAAGACAGCTAATCAGGACAACAAAAAAATTATCGCAGCGACGATAGCTAATACCGCAACTAAAGACAGTATAATGGATGCTTTAGAGTATGTTGATCGGCTTAGTGAGAATACTCTGGAATCAGACATTAGAAATGAAATCAAGAAGCTCTTGGAGGAGTACAGCACCATCCGTTAATTAAAAGATGAAAGAAAAAAATCCGAAAAAGAAGGGGGATATACTGAGGGATGAAGAGGATGGGGCGTTTATAGTAAATTCAAGAGGAACCTGTTTTGGATTAGGGAGAAGTGTTTTCTGGTTATGGGAAGCATGTGACGGTAAAACACCCGTAAAACAACTTGCTGAAGACTTCGGAAATAAATTCAAGTTAAGTCGAACGGAATCCCGTGAAATAGTGGAATCCATCCTCAGAAATCTGGAAGAATCCGGCGTACTCTCAAGAATAAGATAACAACTACCGATGATGTATCATTTAAAATCAAAAAAGTTAGAATGGGTGGACTCATGGAATAGATTAACCATAGATTTGGATGCCAATCTTTTGTTTATCTGTAAATTTAAGAGGTGATAAAATGATTATTTGCAAACTTGAGGGGATATTGGACACTGAAAGGGATGTTAAGACAGAAAACTGGAACAGCCGACGCCTTTTGCTGAAAAGAGATGGAATGGGATATTCGGTGCACGATACACTGATACACGCAGGCACCGAAACTAAAATCCACTACAAAAACCATCTTGAAGCCTGCTATTGCATTGAAGGTGAGGGTGAAATAGAATCGCTTGAGAATGGAGAGGTACATGCTCTCAAACCGGGAACAATCTATGCACTTGATAAACACGACCCGCATTTGCTTCGGGCAAAGTCGGAAATGCGTCTCATTTGTGTTTTTAACCCTCCCGTGGTTGGAAGAGAAGTACATGACGAAAACGGCGTTTATCCCTTGCTAGAAGAAGATTAAGATATACAAAAATAAATAAAATGAGTACGTGGAAACATTCGGATCTTAATCAGGAGTTACACATCGGGCTGCTTGTTCTTGCTACAGATCCGACTCCGGAAACAGAATTCCGGAAAATGTTAAATACTGATAATGTAGCGTTCTTTGTAAATCGCGTATATTATAAAAATCCGGTGACTATTGAAAATCTTCGTGCGATGGGAGATGATTTGACCAGAGCTACTTCGCATATCCTTCCAGAAAGTCGTTTGGATGTTGTTGCCTATGCCTGCACATCAGGCACGGCTGCTATAGGAGCAGACAAAACAATTGAATATATACAACGAGCAAGACCGGGGGTTGCATGTACAACACCGCTTATAGCTGCATGCAAGGGGTTTACTAAATTGGGCGTGCATCGGATTGCACTTGTTACACCATACAAAACCGAGGTTGATGATCTAATTAAAGATTATTTTGAAGAACAAAACATTTCCATTGTTAAAAATACCAGTTTTGATTTAGAATCTGATGTTGAGATAGCTCATCTGCTGGCATCATCAATTTATGAGGCTGCCTGTGAAATTAATGACTCAAGTGTAGATGGAATTTTTATCTCCTGTACGGCACTAAGAGTAGCTGAAACAATAAAACCGATTGAAGAAGAAATCGGCAAACCTGTTATAACCAGCAATCAGGCACTCCTCTGGGATGCTTTACGACTCGGCGGCTACAACGAGGTAATCCCCGGGTATGGCAAACTCATGGAGATTTAGTATCTATCCAAAATTAGAGTAAACACCTAAAACAAGGTAAGAAAAATGGATTTCGTAAAGGAAGAATATAGGACTTTGGCTGAAGATGAAACAGTAAGGAATAACAAGGAACTGATGGAACTCACAGGATATGAGAGCAAACAACTTGACAAATTGCCTCCAGATGCAATTATGGGCATCGGTTGTGGTAATCCTACCGCCGAATGTGATTTGTTGCCGGGAATGCGGACACTGGATTTAGGTTGCGGTCCCGGAACGGATGTTCTGTTGAGTGCAATGAAGGTTGCACCTGATGGGATGGCCATAGGTGTGGATTATGTCCCGGAAATGGTAGAAAGAGCCGAGCAGAACGCAAAGAAATGTCCAGATGTTGATAAAGATAACACTGACTTTAGAATAAATAATCTGAATGGCGGAATCAACTTTCCAGACAATCACTTTAATTATGTCACCGCTAACTGTTGTCTTTGTCTGTTGGATCAACCAAAGGTATTTCGTGAGGTAAAACGTGTGTTGAAACCTGGAGGATATTTTGTTTTTAGTGAGGTAACGGTTAAGAAAACATTACCGCAGAAGGCAGATGACCTCTTACAAGAGGCTTTTGACAATCAGGTAGTCCCAAAAGGAAATGATGTAGCAAGTAAAGTTTTCCGAGTATATATAACACTTGCAAAAGGGGATGCAATAGTCCCATCAGAAATTTTAGGCCTATTGAAGGAAACAGGATTTCAAAAGACAAAGATAACTGTTTCCAGACATATACCTGGAACGAAAAAATATCCTAAAGTTGCTAAATCAGCGCCGCATATGGTAGGTAAGAAATTAACTCCTGATGAAATTACCGACTTTAAAAAACGCCTTGATGACGTTTTAAGTGACCTTAATATTAATGAATTTGCGTCATTTGATACTTTTTCATCTCAAAAACCAGTATAAGCAACGAAAAACCCCAACTTTCACATAACTCAGAATTCCCCACCAAACCGCCCTAAATTCTGGACGTTGGCTGCGAAGTTTTATCCGAAAGAGGACGTGGGAGTTATCACGGCCCTAATCTTTCTAATTCTTGCGATATTAATGCAAGCTTTTTTAAGTTGTTTGCATTAATAATTAAATATGGAGGTCGAGCATATTAAAAGGATTATAGCAGATCAGGAGGATGAGATAGCGAAGAAATTCAGGGAGGAGAGGATTATAGAAAGGGAACTTTTGAATGAAGCAAAAAAATACGTAACCTCTCCGAATGCATTGGCGTTGTTGGGTGTGAGAAGGTCCGGGAAGTCTATCCTCTCCATTCTACTATCCAGGGGAAAGAATTTCTGTTATGTAAATTTTGATGATCCTGAGCTTGAGGGCTTTCCGGTTAAGGAATACAGGGGATTATTGGAGGCAGTATATAGTTTGAAGGGTGACGCGGACATCATTATTCTTGATGAGGTTCATAACTTAAAGAGTTGGGAGTTGCTGGTTAACAGACTGAGGGAGTCGAGGGTTACAGTAGTCACAGGCAGTAATGCTAAAATGCTTTCAAGTGAGTTGGCAGACAGGTTAACAGGCAGGTATGTAGATCTTACATTATTCCCTTTTTCCTTTGGGGAGTATCTATCCTTTAAGGATTTCAGTCCGGATATTTATTTGACGAGGGACATATCCAAAACAAGAGATCTTTTATCGGAATTTTTGAGGATGGGTGGATTCCCGGAGGCATATAAATTTGGTGGGAGATATATTGCGAGGATATATTCGGATATAATAGAGAAGGATGTTGTGAGAAGGCATAATATACGGTTTGTTGACGATTTAAAGACATTGGCAAGGATTCTGGTTTCGAACTACTCCCGTGAGGTTACATATAACAGGTTGAAGAATCTGGTTGGTGTTAGGAGTGTGCATACGGTAAAGAATTATGTCGGATATCTTAGGGATGCATATCTCTTATTTACTCTGGAGAGGTTTTCCTTTAAATTGAGGGAGCAGGTGATAGCACCAAAGAAGGTTTATTGTATCGATACGGGGATTATCGATACTCTCTCTTTTAGATCCACGGAGGATGTTGGTAGGTTGATTGAGAATCTGGTGGCTATAGAGCTCCTAAGGAGGAGCAGTTACTCATATCCTGGGGTTGGGATTTATTACTGGAAGGATCATCAGCAAAGGGAGGTTGATTTTGTTGTTAAGGAGGGTCTACAAATAAAACAACTGATTCAGGTATGCTACGACATCTCTGATTATGGGGCAAGGGAGAGGGAGCTGAAATCTCTGGTAAAAGCATCCAGTGAACTGAAATGCAAAAATTTACTGGTAATAACCTGGGACTATGAAGGAGAAGAAGAATTTAAAAATAAGAGAATTCAACTCATTCCGTTATGGAAGTGGCTGTTGCAGAATTCCCGGTAGAACGGGGATAGTGCGCAAGAACCTCAGATCAGATAACCCAGAGCCCTCGCAGTCAAAACCGTTAGATCCTCAATTTCCAGATCAATCTTTGGGCCCTTTCCGGTTTTGTCGACCATGGCGCATTTCAGATGTATCTGGCACTTCGGGCATGCGGTAATCAGCAGGTCGGCGGTTGATTTTGCTTCCCTCAGCTTTTCTATCTGAATCTCCTTTGAGCTCTGACCGCAGTTTATCCAGCAACTCGATCCACAGCATACCGAACCTTCCCTGTTGGATTCCAGTTCACTGAAGCGCATTCCGGGAATCTTACTAATGATCTTTCTCGGCTGATCGTAAACCCCCAGATGTCTCCCCAGGCGACACGGGTCCTGGTAGGTTACATTGCTGTCTAACTGGTAGGCTTTGTCGAATTCTAACTCTCCCTTTTCGATCAGATCCGATAGGAATTCAGAAAGGTGTATTATCTCAAAGTCCTGTTCTCCGAGGTATTCTGAATAATCCAACTTGAGGGTTCTGTAGCACTCGGGACATGTTGTTATTACTAACTCTGCGCCGGTCTCTTTTATAAGCTCTATATTGATCTTAGCCAGTTTTTCAAAGTTTTCCACATCACCACTCCATAGGAGATCGTGACCACAGCATCGTTCATCTTTCATCAGAACGGGCTCTATGCCCCGATGGTTGAATATTCTTATCGCACTTCTGGCAATCTTTAAAGGATTTACACCTATGTCCTCGAAGATTATGTCGAAGTAGGGGAGACAGCCGACGAAGTACAGAATTTTTCCTTTGCTGGCAATTTTCATGTCTTTTGAGAGCCACTGAAGTCTGTTCTGACTTAGGTTGGGATTTGACATCGTCCTCATTATGGATTGAATGGCTCCCCCGTGGGCGCAGGTACCCATCTCCCCCATCTTTTGAGCTCTTGCCCTCAGCTCACGAATAAATCTCGTGTAGTCCACACCCGAGGGGCACTTTTCATTGCATGCCGCGCATGTCAGGCATGTCCACAGTTCTTTTTCTTTAAAGACCTCATCAAAGCCAAGTAAAACCTTCTCAGCTATCAATCTCGGAGAAAATCGCTCATCTAACCTGGAAATTGGACATATGCTGGTGCATTTTGCACACTGCATACAATTATATGCCTTGGTCTCTTCAATGATCTCCTTTATTGATAGATTATCGTTCATGAAATCACCTTCCTTGGACCGAGTCTCTTTAGTTCATCTACGAATTCCTTTATCACCTCAGAGAATTTCAATCCTTCAGATGCTGAGATCCACTCTAATCTTAGTCTTTCCTGCTTCAAACCCAATAAATCAATCAGCCTCCTCGTTAGTTCCACCTTTTTCTCTGCCTTTTCATTTCCGGAGATGTAGTGGCAGTCACCCTTGTGACAGCCAGCTACCAAGACACCGTCAGCACCGAGCTCAAACGCCCTCAGGATAAATTCAGGGGTTACTCTCCCGGAGCACATAACCCTGATTATTCTTATGTTTGGTGGATACTGAAACCTGGAGACCCCCGCTAAATCTGCTCCAGCGTATGCACACCAGTTACAACAAAATGCCACGATCCTCGGTTCAAATTTTGATGCCATTTTCTCCCAATGCTACCTCTATCATCCTCGATATTTGTTTGCTGGTAAAGTGTCTCATCGTTATCGCCCCGGATGGGCACTCTACCGAACAGATGCCACATCCCTTACAGAGAATTTCATTCACATGTGAAACTAACCTACCTTCTACCTCTTCAAGTTTAATTGCATCAAATTCACAGAGCTCCTCGCATCTGCCACAACCCCTGCATAACGTTTCATCCACAAAAGCTGTAATTGGCTCGGTCTCAAGTTTTTCCTTAGAGAGAAGGGTTGCCGCCCTGGACGCAGCAGCATATGCCTGTGCTATGCTCTCCCCCAGGGATTTCGGGGAATGAGCCATCCCACATAAAAAGATTCCATCTGTCGCAAAATCAACCGGGCGGAGTTTCATATGCGCCTCCAAAAAGAAATTGTCCTTTGATAAGGGCACCTTCAGCATCTTTGACAATTCTTCGTTATCTTTTTGAGGGATGGTTGCGACAGATAAAGCCAGAATATCGGGCTTTATCAAAAATTTTTTATCGAGAATTTGATCTTTAACAATAACCCTCAGTTCCCGTCCATCAAGGCTGACCTCTGGTTTTTCCTCTTTATCATACCTGATGAATAAAACACCCAGATCCCTTGCCCTGTTGTAATGGATCTCATTGAAGCCATAGGTTCGCATATCCCTGTAGAGGATAAAGACATTCGTATCTGGGTGTTTCTCCTTAATTTTTATCGCATTCTTTATTGCATCAGAGCAACAGATCCTGGAGCAATAGGGTCTTTCCTCCTCCCGTGAACCAACGCACTGGATCATAACTACGTTTTTAGCCTTTAGGTTATCATTGGCGATTTTTTCTTCTAACTCCAGTTGCGTAACTATCCTCTCATCTTCTCCATATAAATATTCATCCGGCTTATATTCCCTTGCACCGGTGGCGACTATGATAACTCCATTCTTTAGTTCTTTCTCTTTTCCATTTTTCTCTATCTTGATTGAAAAGTTACCGACATAGCCTTCAACAGAAACTACTTTAGATTGAGTAAAGACATTTATCTTTTTGTTTTCCTCTACCTTTCTGACAATTTCCTTCAGATATTCCCGGGGATTTCCTCCATCCAGAAGGTAATGAATGTTCCTAAGGTTCCCCCCAAGCTCATTTTCCCTTTCTATTAGATCTACCTCAAATCCCTTATCAGCTAACTCTAATGCTGTAGTTATCCCGCTAACGCCGCCGCCGATTACCAGGGTTGAGGGATCCATATCCACCATACCTTTTTTCAGGGGCATCAGTAGACCCGATTTTGCAACTGCCATTCTAACCAAGTCGTTCGCCTTTTCCGTTGCTTTTTCCGGTTCATTTCTATGAACCCAGGAGCACTGGTCTCTGATGTTCGTCAGCTCAAAGAGATAGGGATTCAGACCGGCTTCCCTTATCGTATTCTGAAATAGAACCTCATGAGTTCTCGGGGTACAGGAAGCTACAACCACCCTGTTCAGATTATGCTCTTCAATCTTCTCTTTAATTCTTTCCTGTGTATCCTGGGAGCACGTATATAAATTCTCTTCGGCGTAAACTACCTGGGGTAATCTTCTGGCATATTCAACAACCTTGGGGACATCTACTACACCGCCAATATTTATTCCACAATTGCAGACAAAGACACCTATCCTGGGTTCTTCCCCGGATACGTCTCTCTCTGGCGGGAATTTTTTCTCCTTTACCAGGGTGCCTCTTACAGAGCTCAATAAACTTCCAGCCATGGATGCCGCGCCACTTGCCTGTATCACTGTCTCGGGAATATCCTTGGGTCCCTCAAAGGCACCGCATACATAGATTCCTTCCCTGTTTGTCTCCAATGGTAAAAACTCATCGGTGAGACAGAAACCGTGTTCATTCAGTCTGATTCCCAATTTCTCGGAGATTTTTTTGGCATCCTCTGGTGGATTTAATCCGACAGACAGAACTACCAGGTCAAATTTTTCATCTATTAACTTTCCATTTTTCTCATAGGTTACCCTTAAATTCCCATCTGGCAATTCCTCCACACATGGGGCCCTCGATCTTATATATCTTATCCCATGCTCCTCTTTTGCTCTTTCATAATATTGATCGAATTCCTTTCCAAAGGTTCGCATATCCATGAAGAATATCGTACATTCAATATCTGAATCGTGTTCCTTTGCAATTATCGCTTCCTTGGTAGCATACATACAGCATACCGATGAACAATATGGATTTGTTTTTTTATCCCTGGAACCGACGCATTGTATAAAGGCAATTTTCTTTGGGTGTTTTCCATCAGATAACCTTACAATACTTCCCTGAGATGGCCCAGAGGCGCTCTGAATTCTTTCAAATTCAATGCTCGTTATCACATTTCTGAATCTTCCATAGCCATACTCCGGTTTCAATTTTGGATCGAATTCATCAAAGCCGAGAGCGAGAATGATCGAGCCAACCCCCAACTTAATGAACTCCTCTCTCATATCATGTTTTATTGCATCTGCTTCACACTTCTCCACACACTGTAAACATTCTGAGCATATGCCGCAGTTTAAACATCTGTTGGCTTCCTCTATTGCCATCTCTTCTGTAAAACCAAGAGAAATCTCGTTAAAGTTATTCCTTCTTTTTTCGACGGGCAATTTAGGCGCAATTACCCTTTTCTTTAATGGAATCTCTCTATCCGGGGCTTCGGCTGCCTTTTCTTCTATCCTTTCCCTGCCTTCTTTTAGATCCTCCTCTCTGATATATCTGTCTATGGATATTGCCGCTTCGTGTCCATGAGCGATCGCCTCAACAACAGATGCGGGCCCTCTGACGACATCACCCCCCGCGAATATTCCCTGGACAGTGGTAGCGAGGGTGATGGGATCTACCTCAATCGTGCCCGCTTTGGTGATCTTTATCTCCTCACCATCTAAGAACGATAGATCGGATGTCTGACCAATAGCGATTATCACGGTATCTGCATCCAGGGTGGATTCTGAGCCCTCAACGAATTTTGGATTGAATCTTCCATTTTCATCAAAGACCGATTTACAGGTAATGAGTTCGATACCCTTTACCCTGCCATCTTTACCAAGTATCCTCTTTGGTCCCTTTGAGCAATGTATCTTGATGCCCTCTTCTACCGCATCTTCAATCTCCCATTCGTGAGCCGGCATCTCCTCTCTAGATTCCAGACAGGCAAGATGCACCTCTTCAGCACCCGATCTCAATGAGGACATAGCAACGTCTATGGCAACATTTCCTCCACCGATCACAACTACCTTTTTATCTATCTTAACCTTATTCTTGAGGTTGATATCCCTGAGAAATTCAATACCGTGTAGAACCCCGTCCAGATCTACGCCCTCTATATTCAGTCTCCTGCTTTTTTGAGCGCCAACCGCCAGGAATATTGCCTTATATCCTTTCTCTTTAAGCCCTTTCAGATCCTTCATGGAATTTATCGGTGAATTTGTTCTGAGACCCACCTGTTCTAGGATCTGGCATATATCCGATTCCAATTCCGATCTCGGCAACCTGTACTCTGGAATGCCAGCTCGCATCATTCCTCCAGCTTTTGACATCGCTTCGAAAACAGTGACATTATAGCCAAATTTGACGAGATCCTGAGCTGCGGTCAGCCCCGCCGGACCGGCACCGATGATTGCTATTTTCTCCTCTTTCTTCTCGACCTCCTTTATATCCCTTTTAATCCCTTTTTTACCGACATAATCGGCAACAAATCTCTTCAGGGATGCTATTGCTATCGGTTCTTCGATGTCTGCTCTATTGCATTTATCTTCACATGGGTGGTGACAGACCCTTCCGCATATCGAGGGGAATGGAATCTTTTCTTTAATGGTTTTGTATGCCTCTTCAAATTTTCCCTTGGAAATTAGTGCGACATACGCCTGTACATTACAACCGGCGGGACAGGTTAGCCCACAAGGAGCTCTATTCTCTTTATCAATAGAAAAGACATTCGGGATTGCCTGAGCAAATGGCCTGTAAATCGCCTTTCTCTTAACCAGATTTTCTTCATACTCGTTATCGACCTCAACGGGGCATACTTCGGTACACTCCCCACAGCCGGTACATTTATCCTCATCAACATAGCGCGGATTCTTTCTTATGAGAACCTTAAAATTTCCCCCCCCTCCTTCTACACTTTCCAATTCGGCCTTCGTGATAAGTTCTATATTCGGATGCCTCCCGACGTCAACTAATTTTGGCGATAATATGCACATGGAGCAGTCATTTGTTGGGAATGTCTTATCCAATTGAGACATAACCCCGCCTATGCTCGGACCCTTATCCAGAAGATAGACCCTGAACCCAGACTCTGCCAGATCCAGTGAAGATTGTATGCCAGCAATCCCGCCCCCAATAACCAGCACTGCACCAACCTTCTCATCTTTCAATTTATCTACCTCTCTGTAATCTTTTCCAACAACTTTGTTGTTCTTACCCTGTTCATCTCAAGTCCCAATTCCCTTGGATTAAAACCCAGCGCAAGACCAAGTAATTGCGGATAATACAGTACTGGAATATTGTAATTCTCTTCAAACCTCATCTCAATCCTTTTCTGATTTATGTCATACATAATGTCGCAGAACGGGCATACCAAAACCATAGCATCTGCGTTATCCTTTATACTCTCCAGCTTCACCTTGGACATCTTCAGGGCAGTGTCCTCATCGATCCCAAGAATTCCGCCACCGCAGCACAGATTCTTATTCTCATAATCTACAGAGATTGCGCCAGTAGCCTCAATAAGTTCGTCCAGGGTGAATGGAGCCTCCGGATTCTCGAAATTATAAATCTCTGAGGGCTTTATATAGTGGCATCCATAATGGGCGGCGATCTTCAATCCACTTAAAGGATTTATTACCTTCTCCCTGATTTTATCCGTTCCAAGCTCATCATACAGTATTCTGGCAAAGTGTTTTACCTCTACGGTGCCATTATACGTTCTACCTATCGAACCGAGATCTTCATTTACCCTCTTTTTCAGCTTGTTATCTTCTTTGATTTCTTTGTTTACTTCCGTCAAAAAAGAGGTGCATGCGCTGCATAGAGTGCATATATCCAGTTTATTTTCCTCCGCAATGGCGAGGCTTCTCGCGGCCATGATTAAGGAAGCGTTATAATTTATCGACCTGATGGTAAAGCCACAGCACGAGAAATCCTCTAAATCAATTAATTTTATACCCAGAGCATCCGCTACCTTTCTGGTGGATATTTCATAATTTAATGCTCTAACGGGCACAGTACATCCGAGAAAAAGTGCGTATTCTTTCATCTTTCCAATATCTTCTTTATCTCCTTCGGTTTTTCCTTTATTACCGGTAAATTTAACCTGGCTCTTTTCTTATTCTCAAATTCTCCGATTGGATACGCTCTGCCGTGTTCCTCAATAATTTCCTCCAATTTCTTCATAGACTCGTTTATGTAACCCTCTTTAACGGCGATATTCTTTATGGCATTCATTAACTCGGTAATCCTCACATTCTGTGGGCATCTCTCATAGCAGCTGTAGCAGGCAGAACAGAGCCATATGAAATCGCTTCTGAGGACTTCATCCCTCATTCCAAGGAGCGACATATGTATGATCTTTCTCGGATTGTACTCGGGATTGATCCTCATAACGGGACAGGATGCAGAGCAGGTTCCACACTGAAAGCAATATCTTATCTGTTCGCCACCCGGTTGCTTGGCTATCTCGTACTTGAAATTGGGATCCAGAACATCAAATTCTATGATCTCAGGTTTTTCTTTTTTTACATCCGGTGTCATTTTCCTCTTTAATTCTGTATTATTAAATACTTAAAATTAAGGGAAAAAATATTAGTTAATTGTCGAAGTATGACAGACATCATTAATATTTATCATGATAAATCATTATAATAATATACTATATACTATAGATTTAACCTAAATAAGGATGAGTGAAAAGAAAAAAGAAAAATCAAGGGTGAAAGAAGAACCCCGGATAGGTGTCTTTGTCTGTGATTGCGGTCTCAATATTGCCGGGGTAGTGAATTGCTCTGAGGTAACAAAGTACGCGGAGAAATTACCCGATGTCGTTGTTGCTGTAGAGAATAAGTATACCTGCGCCGATTCCGGACAAGAGGAGATTAAAAAGTATATAAAAGAGAATAATCTGAACCGGGTGGTTGTAGCTTCCTGTTCCCCGAGACTCCATGAGCCCACATTCAGGAGATGTATCGAGAGCGTTGGATTAAATAGATATTTATTTGAAATGGCGAATATCAGGGAACACTGTTCCTGGGTTCATCCACACGAGCCGGAGAAGGCAACGGAAAAGGCAAAGGATTTGGTTGCAATGGCCGTGGCAAAGGCCAAGCATCTGAAACCACTCCCCAAGATACAATCCCCCGTAATTAATAAGGCATTAGTCATTGGGGGCGGTGTTGCAGGAATTCAATCAGCCTTGGATCTGGCGGATATGGGCTTTAAAACATATCTGGTTGAGAGAGAGCCATCTATCGGCGGACATATGGCCGCATTGGATAAGACATTTCCAACGATAGATTGCTCAATCTGTATTTTAGGGCCCAAGATGTCGGATGTCGGAAACCATCCGAACATTGAATTATTGACGTATTCTGAAATTGAGGGTATTGAGGGATATATAGGAAATTTCAGTGTCAGGGTAAGGAAAAAGGCTCGCTATACTACAGATGAATGCAATGGTTGTGGAGAGTGCTGGAATGTATGTCCCGTAATAACAAAGAATGAATATGACAGGGGTTTAGGCCCAAGAAAGGCGGTATATATTCCCTTCCCTCAGGTCGTGCCCCTGATAGCAACTATAGATAAAGATCACTGTATAGAATGCGGTTTATGCGAAAATGTTTGCGAGAGAGAGGGTGCTATAGACTTTGATCAGAAGGACGAATTTTTGGATCTGGAGGTTGGAACAATAATAGTTGCAACAGGGTTTAGTGATTATGATCCGACGGGAGAATATGGTTATGGGGAATATGAGAATGTATTGACTGGAATGGATTTCGAAAGGTTGATCAACGCATCCGGGCCTACATTGGGCAATGTGGTGAGAAAGGACGGTAAAAAACCAAAGAGCATAGCATGGATCCAGTGTGTTGGTTCCAGAAATGAGAAAAATCCCCACTGCTCTAACTTCTGTTGCATGTATGCCATGAAGGAAGCCACACAGATCAAGGAGAAGTATCCCGATACTGAGGTTTATATATTCTACATGGACATAAGGGCCTTCGGAAAGGATTTCGAGGAATTTTACAAGAGATTAATGAAGAGGGGGGTTCACTTTATCAGGGGGATCCCCGCGGAGGTTAAAGAGACAAAAGATAAGAATTTAAAATTAGTAGTGGAGAATACCCTATTGGGAAGAGTTTCCGAATATGAGGTTGAAATGCTGGTTTTATCAACAGGCTGTATGCCTCAGGAAGATGCCCAGGAGATGCAGAGGAAGACAAATATATCCAGGACGGCTGATGGTTTTTTTATGGAGGCACATCCCAAGCTTCGCCCAGTCGATACCCCGACGGACGGGATTTTTCTGGCTGGATGCGCACAATCGCCCAAGGATATACCAAACTCTGTTGCACAGGCAAAGGCATCTGCTGCCAGTGCGGCAATTCCCATGATAAAGGGCGTAGTGGAGCCAGACTCGATAATAGCATCCGTGGACCCGGAGAAATGTACCAGCTGCGGTCTATGTGCCAAATACTGTCCTTATCACGCGATAACTCACGAAAAGGGTAAGCCGGTTGAAATAATAGAGGCTGCATGTAAGGGCTGCGGTACCTGTGCGGCGATATGCCCCGTGGGGGCTATGGAACAGCAGGGCTTCACCGATGCGCAGTTAATGGCTCAGATAGAGGCGGCATTAAAAGAGAAACCGGATCAGAAGATACTCGCGTTCCTCTGCAATTGGTGCTCTTATGGAGGGGCAGACACCGCCGGAATTTCAAGGTTTGAATATCCCACAAATGTGAGGGTTATAAGATACATGTGCTCTGGAAGGGCATCCGCAAAGCTCGTGAATAAAGCATTTGAACTTGGTGCGGGAATGGTCTTAGTCTCTGGATGTCACATAGGTGATTGCCATTACATCGATGGTAATTATTCATGTGAGGATAGAATGAAACGGTATGAGAAAACACTTGAAAGAAAGGGTATAGACCCCAGAAGATTCAAGGTAGAGTGGTTCAGTGCATCGGAGGGTGGTGAATTCGCGGAATATATGCATAAAATAGAGGAGGAAAGGAAGAAACTGGAAAAGGAGGGTGTCCTGACGCCGATGAAGAAAAAATGACATCAAAGGAACTCAAAGCTATAGACATGTGGCAGGAAAAGGTGCAGTTGCTCTATGAAAAGGATAAGTGCATAGGTTGTGGGATATGTGTTCAGATATGTCCGAAAGAGGCATTGATGTTAAACCCAACCGGTGCGTCCATAAAGGGCTATATAGAGGAGGATCCAATAAATCTAGACCAGGAGAAATGTGTAATCTGCGGCGTTTGTGTGGCACTCTGCCCGGAAGATGCCTTTAAGATCTTGATCAATGGTGAAGAAAGAACACTGATCGTGGAAAATGATGGCCTTCCCGAGGAGATCAAATTTGAGGGCGAGATCTCGATAGACCAGGAGAAATGCCCCAAGGGCTGTAGAACATGTGAAGAGATCTGCAAGGAGGAGGCAATAAAAATCGATGAAGAAATCAAGATAGATGAGGAAAAATGCACATACTGTGGCTCATGTGTGATAGCATGTCCATCCGAAGCGATAAAACTGAAGAGGACAAAACTCGTATGTGAGGAGACAGATACCAAGATTATGAAACGGGTTAAGGATACATTACTGGGGGAGGTACGCCTTGAGAATATGTTACCTGCGGCCCCAGAAACTAAGGAAAATGAATGATGGAATAGAAAGAGAGTGTATTCAATGCGGAAGGTGTGGGGGAGTATGCCCAATTGGGCGTGTAAGGTCTGAGATATCACCGAGAAAAACATTATTCAGAATCGTGCAGGACAGGGGAAAAAGATTAGACAGAGATAGAGAGGAGTTATGGATGTGCGTAACCTGCTACGCGTGTGATGAGATCTGTCCGCAGGGTGTTAAATTGGTTAATCTAATGTTCAATGTTAGAAATCATCTATCTATGGAGAAAATGCCGGACAGCATAAAGGAAATGATAAAGACCATTAAAGAGGAGGGAACGGTAATACCATGTACTATGGAAAGCAAACGCCTGAGAAAAGATCTCGGATTAGAAGAGTTGAGGAAACCAGATATACAAAAAATCTTGAAGATATCAAATTTTTAGAATGGAAGAAAAATACGCATTATTCACGGGTTGTTTTATCCCGACAGAATTGCCCCACCTGGAGAAGGCATCGGTAGAGACACTGAAGAGTATGGAGATTAAACCAAGATATCTCGAATTTTCATGCTGTCCCAATCCAAGGGTAAGGTCCGTAGATGAGAATTCCTGGCTCAATATAGCAGGTAGGAATCTTGCCATCGCCGAGAGGGAGGGTCTGGATATAATAACATTATGCTCGGATTGTTATGGAACCCTCAAAATGGCAGAATACATGCTGAAAAATGAATCAAAAAGGGATGGGGTTAATGAGAGATTGAAGGAAATCGATTTGGTATACGATGGAAAGATTGAGATAAACCACATAATGGATTTCATCTTCAGAAACAGGGAAAAGATTGCAGAGAAAATAAGATTTCCGATAAATCTATCCCTGGCTGTTCACGATGGTTGCAGAATTCAGAGACCCAGTGAGGTCGTGGAATATAAACCCAATGACATGGACGATCTCCTGAGACTTATCGGGTGTGAAATCATTCCCTACCATTTCAGAGATCTTTGCTGTGGTTCACCCGCGGCGACAGTAAATCAGGCAATATCGGATGAGATTGCTAAACTAAAGCTTAATGAAATAAATGAGATTCAAGCAGATGGAATCTGCACGGGATGCCCTTTATGCTTCATGCAATACGATAGAATCCAGGGGGGCAATGTTCCGATATTCTATTATCCAGAACTCTTGGCTATAGCAATGGGCGTTCATCCGAAAGAGATAGGGATTCAATATCATAAGACAAATGCTGAAGAGGCTATAGAAAAATGTTTAAGATCGTAATAGATGAAAAAAAATGTATCGGATGTGCAAACTGTGTGGTGGCATGCCCGTATTCGGCATCGGTTTCACCCAGATCCGGGCATGGATTCGGGGAGGGTGAGAACAAGATCAGAATAGTCAACGGCATCGCAGAATTCAAGGGCAGATGCAGCGGTTGCGGTATCTGTTTGATTGTGTGCCCAATGAATGCGATAGAGATAAAACCTGATCAAAATTTAGAATGATTAAAATGGAGGTAATACTGAATACCGGGTCCACACTTGGGCAGGGATATACGGCCAAGGGCGGTAAAAAGTTAACGGAGGAGTATAAGAAGGAGGTAGCGATCTGCCATATAAACCCGGAGGATTTCAAAAAATTGTGGCATGAATATGGCTCGTACATGGACAGGGTAAAGGTGATCACAGATTTCGGCGAGGTTGTGGTTTACGTCAAATCCGATGATAATATGGGGGAAGGGCATGCATTCATTCCTCGAGGACCATGGGCAAACATGGTTACAAGCTCTGATACGTCTGGAACCGGATCCCCGTTTTACAAGGGAATGAAAGCTTATATCAAAGCTACAGACGAGAACGTCTTGGATTGTGAAGAATTATTCAGAGGGTTATCCAAAAAATGAGATTTAAAAACATCATGTGTTGTGTTTGCGGTGCGGTATGTGACGATATAGAGGTTGAAATATCAGAGAAAGAGATCAAGGTATATAATGCATGTAAACTGGGGGAGGCGAAGTTTCACGAGTTAAGAAGTAAAGATAGGATAACGAAGCCATTGATGGATGGAAAGGAAGCGAAATGGGATAAAGCCCTGAAGAAATCCGCGGAGATCCTTAAAAATGCAAAGCATCCCCTCCTATTTATAGGCAGCGAGACCTCTACAGAGACTGTAAGCGCGGGAATTGAAATTGCCGAATACCTTGGGGGTGTTATAGACAGCCATCCCACCGTATGCCACGGACCCACGGTGATGGGAATACAAGAGGCTGGGCTGCCGACCGCGACCCTGGGGGAGGTGAAGAACAGGGCGGACTTAATAATCTACTGGGGTGCAAACCCGATGGAGTCACATTTAAGACATCTGAGCAGGTATGCAATATTTCCTCGGGGTTATTTCAGGGAGGAGGGTATGAAGGAGAGAACTATAGTGGTTATTGATCCGAGAAAAACCCCCACGACGGAGCTGGCAGATTTACATGTAAGAATAGAGCCAAACAAAGATTATGAGCTTATGTCGGCTATTGGAGCAATTCTCAACGGACATGATATCACTAAAGCTGTTGGTGGGGTTGATACTGACACCATTTATAAATTAACTGAAATGATGAAGAATTGTAAATTTGGCGTAATCTTCATTGGTCTGGGTTTAGCGAGCTCCGTTGGAAAGTACAGAAATCTCGAAAAGGCGATGAAACTCGTTCGAAATATAAATAAATTCACAAGGTTTATCCTGATCCCGAATTTAGGCCATGGAAATGTATCTGGCTTCCTTCAGGCCATGACATGGCAGAGTGGTTTTCCATTTGGCGTTGACTACAGCAGAAGTTATCCTCGCTATAATCCAGGGGAATTCACCACGGTGGATCTTTTAAAAAACAGAGAGGTAGATGCGATGCTTATAGTCGCAGCAGGCCTTGCAGCCCATCTCCCGAGGGATGTTGTCGAGTTTATGAGTGAGATTCCCATGATATCCGTTGATATTTCCCCATGCCCAACCACCCTTTTAAGTGATGTCGTTCTTCCCGGAGTAATTATGGGAATGGAGTCTGACGGTACAATCTATAGAATGGATCACGTTCCATTGGGGTTGAGAAAATTCACAAAACCACCGTTTGATTTCACGAAATCCGATGAAGACACCCTGAGGCAATTATTTGAGAAAATCAAGAGATGAATGCGAAATCCAAGATATGGATCGAAAAGGACGGAAAGCCTGTATTCGGAGATGGAAGAGCCACCCTCCTGGAGACCATAGACAGGCTGGGTTCGATAAACAAAGCCGCCAGAGAAATGAAGATGTCTTATCGCCATGCCTGGGGGGAAGTTAAGTTGATAGAGAAACGTTTAGGCATGAAATTGCTTAAAACACAGGTTGGGGGTAGGAAAGGTGGCGGCGCCATACTTACAGCCGAGGGAAGGGAATTTTTAGAGAGATACCACAGATTCAGGGACGGAATAAATGAATTGGTCAACGAAAGATTTGAGAAAATCTTTGATTTGTAAGCGGATTCTTATAGCGTTATGTTCAAATAGATATAACGAAAAATCATTTATAAGAAACAAGGTGATAAAAAATGAATAAAAATGTATCCATAACCATTGTAGGAGTAATTGCCCTGCTGTTAATATCTGGCTGTATCAGTGAAGAAGAGGAAAAGAGTACAATTAACGGTTTAAAAATAGCTGATAGGACCTTTACCCTGAAAGAGCTCTTTGCTATATGCGAGGAAAGAAATCTTGATGAACATAGTGGAATTGCGTTAGATGACATGGTTATAAAGGCAGGAATAAGTAATCCTGAGGAATATACATACACAATAATAGCATCTGATAATTATCAAAAAACGGTTAAATGGGAGGACATGCAGAAAGGTGTACTGACTAATGAATCCTTCGCGGTTTTTCCACATCTCCCGAAGATGTACTGGGTAAGGGATGTAATCGAGGTGAAGCAAAATGAATAGGAAGAGGATATTAATTGGAACATTAATGTTTGGGTCCATATGGGGTTTACTGGAATGCACTCTGGGTGCGTTTCTTCATCTGATGCATCTCCCTGCAGGGGCAGTAATGACGACAATTGCTTTAGCACTTATGGTTTACACCAGAAAAATTTACAAACAGAGGGGTATGCAGTTAAGCATGGGTTTCATAGCGAGCAGCTTTAAATTACTGAATCTTGGATTTATCGGTGGTTGTGTATGGTGTGCCATGGTGGCAATAATTGCAGAGGCATTAATATTCGAGACTATGCTCTCTCTACCCTTTATATTCCGTTTCTATGAAAAAAACAGGGTTTTCAATAAGGTACTATCTGGAGTGATATTGGGGTATACCTGCTATTCTGGGGGATATATCATTACTGAGACAATAACTCCTCTACTAACATCAACGGGATTTTTCCTAATGGATCTCATATCACTCATGCCGCTCATTCTGTTAAGAGGGATAACAGCAGCTGCATTATCGGCAATCGCGATCCCCCTTGCACTGATATTCACTGGTTTCAATCTCTATGAGATAAATGCGAGAATTTACTATCCATTTACCTCTATAATCACAATAATGTGCTGGTTTATCGCTGTGATAATCTAAAATTGATGATGAACATTGTAATTACGGGAAACCCCGGTTGCGGTAAAACCACTGTATGTGAAAAAGTGATCAGGAGATTGGAAGAAGGGGGCATTAGATGTGGCGGCATTCTCTGTCCTGAAGTAAAAGAAAACGGTAGAAGAGTTGGAACCAATGCCGTAGATGTAATGACTAGGGAAGAGAGAATAATGGCGATGCTCAAAAATAAAGCAGAATTTGATGGCATTGAAGTTGGTAGATATTCTCTCAATAGGAAAGGTATCGAATTCGGAAAGGATGCCATAGAAAACGCCATGAATTGTAATGTGATAGTGATAGATGAGATAGGCCCAGTAGAATTGAGCAATGATGGTATGATAGATGCTGCAGTTAAGGCATTGGATTCAGAGAATAGTGTCATCGTCATTGTTAGAAGTAAATTGAAGAAAAAATTTTTGGAGGGATTTAAAGACAGAGAATTCATAGTCTTTGATGTCAGTGAAGAAAACAGAAAAAGTTTGCCGGAGGAAATTTCAAGGAGAATTGAAAATGGAAATTGAGGATACATACGCCGAGGCCTTTGCAGGGTATTACTCTGAAATATTGATAACGGCGAAGAATAGAAACTGGTTGATGGCTGTAGTAAACTCTGCAACCGGTTTTGCCACCAGTGGCGTTGGTTGTAGTTGCGAAGCTGGAATTGATCAAATCTTAGATCCAGAAAATACCCCTGATAAAAGGATAGGGGCAACGCTTCAATTCTGGATAGCCTCCTGGGATAAAGATCCTGTAAGAGCACTTGAATTGGAATTAATCCACAGGATCGGTCAGTGTGTGCTTACTGCGCCAACCACTGCAGTATGGAATGCGACTGAGTCTGTGGAAAAATTTGATATCGGGAGAAAGATGGGGTTTTTTGGTGATGGCTTTCAGAAAGAAGAAAAGCTTTACGGAAGAAATATGGTTAACATACCAAGAATGATGGGCGAATTTTTAATTGAGAAGGAAATAGGATATGGAAAGGGTGTTATGGGAGGTAACCTCTGGTTTTTTTCTACATCGGAAGATTCCGCACTTAAGGCGGCGGAGAGGGCAGTTCACGCAATCAATAGCATTGATGGTGTTGTAACGACATTCCCCGGAGGGGTTTGCGCGGCAGGCTCAAAGGTTGGTTCTAGATATAAATTTCTAATCGCATCTACCAACGAAAAATTCTGTCCTGCCCTAAAAGATGAAATAGAGGATTCAAGGGTTCCAGAGAATGTTAACTCAATATCCGAGATAGTTTTCAACGGTGTAAATGAGAACATAATGAAAGAGGCAATGCATCATGCAATTGAAGCTGCTAGAGAAACTAAAGGCCTGATGAAGATCTCGGCTGGAAACTATGGTGGAAGACTGGGAAAATACAAGATTTATCTGAGAAATATGCGAAAAAAGTTACTTTAAAAGATATTAATCCTAAATTATATATTGGTTGGAAAATGAAGGTAAAGGATATAATGCACGGAATAACAATGACGGGTGGGGATATATCTGTGTTAGATGCCGCAAGATTGATGTCCAAGAAGGACATAGGTTCTGTCTTAATAGAGGAGGATGAGTGTATCAAGATAGTAACTGAGAGGGACATACTCAAGAGGGTAGTGGCCCGAAACAGGGATGTAGAAAATACTAAAATTTCAGAAATAATGAGTAGATGCGCACATACTATAGATTCCGAAAAGGATATATTTTATGCAAGTGATATGCTCAATAAGTATAATATCCGAAGACTTCCCGTTACAGAGGGGGGAAAGATAGTGGGGATCATAACTGCGAGAGATGTCGCAAAGAGTCTGGCATATATATCAGCCAGAAAGTTTCAGGAATACGGGAGACGTACCTATGGCAGGCTCGAACGATGATTACAGATATATTATAGATACTCCTCTTCACCACTTATTTCATACATTGCCCTGTTGGCGATATTTACCGAATGGTCTGCAATTCTCTCGATGAATTTTGCGATCAGTATCAGGTTTAACGCATTGGGACAGTTCTCGCATTTTTCCTCAATAACATTTTTTAAGATTGGAAAAACGGACGCATAGAGCTCATCAACCCTGTCTTCTTTCTTTAAAATTCTATCAATCTTTCCTCTGTCCTCGTTTACAAATGCATATGCTGAGTCTTTGCTCATCTGTGAAGAGATCCTCCCCATTTCCGAGATTTCATCCAGCATGAAGTATCCCCTATTCATGTATTCTAGGCTCTGTGCGATATCTTTGGCATAATCCCCTATCCTCTCAAGATTGTATGCAACATCCAGAGAGATGCTGATAAATCTCAGATCCTTGGCTACCGGCTGCTGCAGAGCTATAGTTTGTATGCTCCTTCTCTTTATATGGGTATAGTAGTTATTTATCAGCTCATCACCAATTATGACCTCGTTAGCCAGTTTTTTATCCTTGTTCTCAAGAGCAGTCATTGCCTTTGATACCGCATTACTAACAAGTTCCGACATCTCCAAGATGTCCCTTCTTATTTTATCCATCTGCCTATCCAGGGCTTTTCTTGGCATTTTGTTTAACCTCCATCTAATTATCCAAATCTTCCCGTAATATAATCCTCCGTCGATTTCTCCTTTGGATTTTCGAATATCTGCTTTGTCTTTCCGAATTCTATCATCTCCCCCAAAAGGAAGTACCCTGTGTAATCTGCAACTCTAGCAGCCTGCTGCATATTATGGGTTACAATTACTATTGTGTATTGCTTCTTTAATTCATGGATAAGGTCTTCTATTTTTCCCGTTGCAATTGGATCCAAAGCTGAGCAGGGCTCATCAAAGAGGACAACCTCCGGCTTTACCGCGAGGGTTCTCGCAATGCACAGCCTTTGTTGCTGCCCACCAGACAGATCCAGTGCCGATTTATTCAGCCTGTCTTTCACTTCATCCCATAGGGCGGCACTTTTTAGAGACCACTCCACGATTTCATCTAATTCTTCCTTGTCTTTCTCCCCATGAATTCTCGGACCATAGGCTACGTTATCATATACAGACATGGGAAAGGGATTCGGACTTTGAAATAACATTCCGACCCTTCTTCTCAATTCCACAACATTCACATCGGGATCGTATATGTTTTTCCCATCCAAGATTCCATCCAAGAAAACCTCGCCTGTAATCCTGACCGCCTCAACGAGATCATTCATCCTGTTCAGACATCTGACAAATGTGGATTTCCCGCAGCCAGAGGGTCCTATGATAGCAGTCACTCTCTTTTCCTGTATATCTACACAGACGTCCTTAAGTGCTTGTTTACCTGAGTACCACAGATTCAAACCCCTTACCATGATCTTGTTCTTGTATTCCATTCTTTATCTCCTCAGATTCCTTGAAAAATATTTATTCAAGGCTCTAGTTGAATAGTTGAGGATCAGGATGATTACTATGAGTGTAAGGGCTGTGCCAAATGCCACATCCATCGAGATACCCTCCATTGCAAGATAGTAAAGCTGAGTTGTTAGCGTATTACCGCTACCGAAAATTGATTTGGGGATAACGGGATTCAATGCGACCATGAAGATTATGGGTGCTGTTTCGCCGATAGCCCGCCCCATACCTAAAATCAAGCCAGTGATTATTCCAGGCAGAGAACCCGGTAGAACTATATTTCTGATTGTTTGCAATTTTGAAGCCCCGAGACCGTAACTTTCCATCTTCTCCGAAAAGGGTATCGTTCTCATTGCCACCTCGGATGTTCTAATAACTGTTGGTAGTATCATGAAACCGAGTGTAAGTCCTGCAGAGAGCAATGATGGACCCCCTGTGAAATCCTTAAGGTAGAATACAAAGAGTGCAAGACCGAAGAGACCGAAGACTATGGATGGAACGGCATTAAGGGAGTCCGCTGCAATCCTTATAAGTCTTGTTAACCTTCCTTCTCTTGTGAATTCGGTAAGGTAGATTGCTGCACCAACCCCAGTCGGCGTAGCAAATAATAGAGCTATAGAAACAACGATTAACGAACCTATGATGGCCGGTAGAATCCCCCCTTCTCTCCAGTTGTTTTTGGGCATGTCTAAAAAGAAGGATAGACTGAGGGAATCGGCACCCCTGATAAAAACATATCCAAGAACGGACAGCAATGCTATGATAATAAATACTGCAGACAACCAAAGCCATGCCTTCGCTATTTTGTCTGATGTGTTTGCCTGAATCATTTTTATGTCTTATCCAAATCTTGAAACCCTTTTTGATACTAACCTGCTCGAGATTATGCTGAGGAACAGGACAATTATGAAAGGGATAATACCAAGGCAGAAGAGGGCATTATAATGTAAACTTCCAATAACTGCTTCGCCCATTTCAAGGAGTATTGCTGATGTTAACGCCTCCCCTGAATCTAAGAGCGACAGAGGAAGCTTTTCCACGTTCCCTATGACAAGGACTACAGCCATAGTCTCCCCTATTGCCCTCCCACAACCCAGGATAACGCCTGCAATTATGCCTCGTCTTGCAGCAGGCACCACAACCCTGCTTATTGTCTGCCAGTCTGTGGCTCCCATAGCATATGAACCCTCCCTGTAGGTTCTTGGAACCGCATCTATAGAGTCCTGTGATATGCTTATGACAATTGGAAGGATCATAACCGCTAAAATTATTGAGCCCGCAATTATCGTCTCGCCAGTTGCTAAGTTAAAGGAAATCTTTATCAGGTCTACAATCACGACGAGGGCAAATACGCCATAGATGATGGAGGGAATTCCAGCAAGGAGCTCTATTGCCGGTCTCACTAATTCCCTTGCCCACCCCGGGGCTATCTCCGCGAGAAAAATGGCACAGGAAATCCCCAGAGGAACCGCTATCAGCAGTGCCCCTAATGTCACAAGAAGGGTGGAAATTATAAAGGGAAAGGCCCCGTAAAGATTCTCTGCCGGAATCCATTTATCACCCATCAGAAAATCCAAAACACCAACATGTTGGAATGTCGGAAGGCCCTCATTGAAGAGGAATATCACTATCAGGGAGAGAATAAGAATTGCAGTAATGCTAAATAACAACAAAATGTTCTTTATAATATTTTCCAGATCGATAGTTTTATGCATTTTTTCTCACTCCAATGAAACCCTCCGCCCTAACGATCTTCTGTCCATCCTCTGAGAGGATAAAGTCGATGAATTTCTTTGCCTCACCCATGGGTTCCCCCTTTGTGATGAGATACAGGTTTCTTGAGAGGAGATAATGTCCCTCTCTTACGTTTTCTTCTGAGGGTGATACCTCATTCACAGATATTGCCTTCACTGTCTCATCCAGATAACCGATCCCCAGATAGCCAATTGTATTCTCATTTCCTGAAACAGTAAATCTGATGGCACCACTCGCGGGTTTCTGAAGAGCGGCATTGGATATTTCAGTATCTTTCATAACCATTTCTTCAAAGGTAGATCTGGTTCCTGAGCCATCCTCTCTTATTACCAGAACTATCTTCCTGTCGGGACCACCTACCTCCCTGAAATTGGTTATCTTCCCAGCAAAGATATCTCTGATATTCTGGATACTCAGATCCTCAATTGAGTTGGATGGATGAACTACGATGGTAATACAGTCAATTGCAATGGGATGCACTAATAGGTCGGGATTTTTCAACAATTCATCCTCACTCAGCTCCCGTGAGGAGGCTCCAATATCGATAGAACCTTCACCCACCATCCTGATCCCGGTTCCAGATCCCCCTCCCTGTACTCCCATCCTCATGTCCGGATTACTCTGTGCGTAGACCTCGGCTGCTCTGGTGACTATCGGCTGAACTGTCGTAGAACCAGCAATTGTTAAACCCGGTTTCTCTTCGTCTCCTACGCAACCAGAAAAGAGAGCAATTCCAAGCATCAAAAATACAATTACTTTGCCTATTTTCATCATTTTACTGTATTATAGTTTATCAGGTCATGTTTATAACGACCTCTGCAATGTCCGAGATGTACTCCCCAATCCTGCGAAAGCTCTCGTAGATAAGAAGTGTTTCGGGTTCTTTTTCCCTTATATCCTCTATTATCCTTTTTTCTTTGATCCTGAAGTTCTTTACCTTATTGATTATCTCATCGGCCCTTTTTGAGCTCTTATTCATCAGAGCAAACTTGAGCGAGGAATACATGTCTATGAGTTCTTTATATACCTCAATGTCCTTCCCCCTGACTTTTCCTCCTTGGGTAACTAAATTTGCAATATTCTCTATGTGGTCGGATATCCTTTCGATGGATTTTGCAACCTGAACCCACATACCGCATTCATACCCCCCAGTTGAGGATAACTGCCTCAAAACCAGGAAATAGAATTTATCGATTTCATCATCCCTCTGGATTATGCCCTTCAGGATATGTTCGTTGTAATTCTCTGTTGTTATGTTCCCCAAAAGTTCCTCCAGAGAAGAAAGGGACATCATGTGCATTCTAAGTACGGTATCCACTACATCCCCTTTTTCCCTCATTAGCATTCTAAAGACCAGTTCGTTTGAGGTTTCACCGAATTGCTCCATTCCGATCAAAAGGCTCGATATGTTTTTTAAACCCGCCCTTACCTCGGATGGTATATATTTCTTTGATGTTATTACAATCGTGTCAAACCCCTGAATATATTTTGTTATCAGAGATCGAGAGATCAGCTCAAGGCTCTTTTTTTCCAGACTGATCTCTGCTTCTGTTTCTTTTTCCTCCCTTGGCTTCAGTACAAGATTGTCACCCCTTTCTATAACCGAGAGAACATCACCCTTATCCAACTTGTTCTTTTTCACCCACTTCTTCGGGAGGGACAATATATAGGTAGATTCTCCCGTGAGCTGTATTTTCCTGTAATCCATCTCTGTACCTCAAATGAATGATCTATATAATTTATATATATCATCATTAAAAAGAATATAAATAAAGAAATAAGTAAAATATATAGTTTATATAGTTTATTTAGAATTATTTATATTCTTGAGTGATCAGAATATATCATGGCCGAATTAAATGTTATCGAGAGTGCTCATAGAACAAACATCGGGAGACTGATCGATGAATTTGGAGAAAGTTATGAGAGTGAGATAACAAAACTGTATAGTGCCCAAAGGGAAGCCGACGAGAGCAGTGCGAGGATAAATGATTTTATACCAATCTTCACATACAGGACGGTAAGGGGGATCTTGAGGGAAAGATATTGAAAGGTTCTTCTGTTAAAGGATTCTGATTTCTATTCTGTTGAATTCTGTCTTGAAATCATAAAAGGCAGATCACCAATTTTTATATTAAAAAACACATATTATTTAATATAATATTTGTGATTAGAATGGCCGTGATATCCATAAGTCTACCAAAATTGCTGAAGAAGGAGGTTGATGCCATTGTAGAAAGTGGTCGATATGAGAATAAAAGCGAGCTATTGAGGGAGGCGCTAAGGGCATATATTCATGAAAGAAAGGATCTCAGGTTGAGTGCGGCACTTTACTTGTATGAAAAGGGTGCGATATCCCTCGGTAAAGCTACGGAGATAGCTGAACTCAGCATAGGGGAAATGAAAGAATTTATAGTGAGCAGTGGCATTAAGCTGCGAAGATTTCCAGAAACCGTTGAAGAGGCAGAAAAGGGTGAAAGAGCGCTGGATGAAATGATTAGTTAGGATGATAGTCTTAGATACATCTTCATTAAGCGCATTGACCAAGATCAAGAGGCTGGATTTGTTAGAATTATTTTCAGATGATATTGTAATTCCAGCGAGTGTGGAAAGAGAAATTCTAAAGAGTGATACAGCTAAAGGGATTGATTGGAAATTAGTTCGGGTTACAGAGCTTAACAAAAGGGAGGAGAAGAGATCCAGCAGATTAAGGAGAGATTACAATCTAGGAGAGGGAGAATCTGCTGTTTTGGCTCTATGTGAGCACAATAACTATAGTGCTGTAATTGATGAAAGAGCATCAGCTAAGATCGCAGATGTTTTGGGTATAAAATATACTGGGACGCTGAACATAATACGCAAATCCTATCAAAAAGACATTATTAAAACAAAATCTGAGTTGAAGAGAATATTGAGGGATTTGGAGGAAAAGGACAACTTTTATCTGTCAGATGAACTCTATGAATGGGTTATGAAAGCTGAGAAAAAGGATTGATCCATCCTTTATGCATGAATTCTATAATAATAACATGCTCAGGGGAGAGATTAAGGGAATTCCAACTGAAAGGAAGATTGACAGGGCAGTTATAGATCAGATGTATAAAGAGGGATTTCTATACATGAAATACGGAGCCTATGCCAGAAGAACTCATGGCTGTAAAATCTTTAAGGTTCCAATGAATGCCGGTTTTACCTGTCCGAACTGGGATGGGAGATTGAGCAGGGAGGGATGCATATACTGTCCCGATCTCGCCAGACAGTTCACCTATGAGAGCTTCAGGAGGGTAATTACAAAGGATATAAAGGAGCAGGTTAAGGATCAGGTAGACTATTACAAAAAGAAGGGCGCCGGGGAGAAGGCTCTGGTATATATAGCATTCGGTACGAACACCTATAAGCCCCTAAATGAACTGAAGGAGATATATGATGCAACCCTGGAGCATCCGGATGTCATTGGCTTGAGCATAGGAACCAGGCCAGATTGTGTACCGAAAGAGGTTCTGGATCTACTTGGAAGCTATGTAAATGAAGGTTATGAGATATGGCTGGAACTCGGACAGCAATCCGTGCATTATCACACAGAAGAGAGAACAAACAGGCAGCATGGTTTTGCCGAGTGCGTAAAGACCATCAAAGAATGCCATAAAAGGGATATATTATCCCTTGTCTTTCTCATTCTGGGCCTGCCCTATGAAACCCCCTCCGAGATGACGGAAACCGCAAGGGTTATCTCTGAGATAAATGCGAATGCCGTAAAGATCTATCCGTTACTGGTGATGAAGGGGACAAGGCTTGCCAAAGAATACGAAACCGGAGGATACAGACCGATAAGCATGACAGAATATGCCTCCCTTGTAGCAGATTTTTTAGAGTACCTGAGCCCACATGTCCTGATTCAGAGAATCTCCAAAGACTGCGGACTGGATGGGAAGGTAGTCCCTGATTGGGATACCCACAGATTTCTTGTCGGACCGAGGGTGGAAAAAATTCTGATGCTCAGGGGAACCAAACAGGGTGCAAAATACAAGATAGGATTGGACATAGAGGAACTAAAACCGATAAGCTCAAGAATTACTGCAAGCGATGTATTATAAATTAAAGCCAGTGAAATTCTTGATCGCCCTTCAATTCCAAAAATTCCTTGATCTTTACCACCTTTTTTGGCTTCACCAGAATTTTTGCCTCCTCGTTCATTATCTTCTGGATTAAGATTTTGCCGTCTCGCTTTACAGATTTTACTATATCTTTGATTTTATTTTCATCCCTCGATATGGCTATTATCCCCCTCTCCTTGGATCTAGAGACCGTCAGTGCCCCCGCATCAAGCATCTTCTTAGCAGTTTTATCCCCATATAACAGGGAATTCAATCTCATTGCAGTATAAAGGTTCCCCTTCAATGCCTCGTTCCACACGAGCTCTAATTCGTTCTTGAATGATCCTAGTTCGTTAACATTGACCCTCTCTGCCTTTCCCGGAATCAGGATTACTGCATGTAGAGATTCCATTTCCCCCCTTCTCAGTATTTGTCTCTTCTTATTATCTGCAATCACGAAACCTCCGTAGAAGCTGGCAGATGTCCTATCAAATTGCATCCCGGAATCTGCACACAGGTCTATAAGGTCCTTTTTATCCACAATCTTTTCATCCATGATCAAAAATTGCCCCTTTAGATATTTGTCAATCCTGAGCTCATTTATTGCCCCGTGCTTTCTCGCCAGTGCCCCCGATACAGAGAGGGCTGTTGCTGTAGCTATTGCCTCCTTCTCGCCAAAGCCTTTATCCGGCGGAATTTCACTTTCCGTCTTTATCTCAAGGCCATATTCATATCCGAAGAATTTCAGAACCTTTTTAGCGATATCTTTTGCTGTTTTATCTTTTGCCTTTATCCTTTTTTCATCCTCCAGAAGCCTCGCCGTGGCTTTGGCTTTTAGATCTACAGCAAAAGACGCGCCCCTATCAATCGCATCTACGATAACGCCCGTTCCATAGGCAATTGCTTCAATTTCCATCTTCTGGTATTATTTACATTTTCAGGCAGAAATTATAAAGGCTGAAAAGGGCTTCGACTACGAAAACAGGGCGAAGTCAGGTCCGCTAGCAATACCATCTAAACCTGCCTCAAGTCAGTCATGCACCTCGTAAATAGAAATATTTAAATACTTTTAATTTTCATAGTATTATGGAATATTTGGAAAGAATTCTATTGAGGGAGATCAAGAAGTGGGTGGGGAGGGGAGAGATCATACTCATTAAGGGACCTCGGCAGGATACAGACAACTTTAAAAGTCCTCAGGAGTCAAGAGATTTCTACATAGATGATGACTTAGCACCAGCTGTGCATAAATTTTTTTAGTTCCATTCGTTGATGTGATGGGACACAACTGTTGTTTGCTGTAAGTGTGGTGAGTGCAAAAAGAGGATCATCTTATATCCCTGGAAGGGAAATAAATAATGGAGTGATGAGAAATGAAAAACGTTATTGATGATAAGCAATTAATGAAGTTCAAAAAGAAGGCTGTCCCCATACTCAAAAGAAACAAGGTAGTTAAGGCAGGAGTATTCGGTTCATTTGCGAGAGGAGAAGCTAAAAAGAAAAGTGATATCGATATCCTGATTGAAGTAAAGGCAAAGAAGTTTAGCTTGCTTGATTTGGTCGGACTTGAATTGGAACTTAAAGAAAAGTTAAAAAGAAAGGTCGATTTAGTTGAATATTCAACAATTCATCCTCTTCTAAAGGAGAGGATTCTTAGGGAGGAGGTGCCGATACTATGAGAAAAGAAGTGCGTATTTTTCTGTTGGATATTCTGGAATGTATTGATAAGATTGAAGAATACACGAACAATGTAAGCAAAGAAAAATTCCTTGAGGAAACATGGCGACAGGATGCGGCACTTAGAAGAATGGAAATCATTGGCGAAGCTGCAAAGAACATCCCTCAGAGTATAAAGGAGAAATACCCAGAGATCCCCTGGAAGAAAATTGCTGGAATGAGAGATAAACTTATTCATGCTTATTTTGGAGTTAATCTTGAAAGGGTTTGGTCTGTCATAGAGGATGATTTGCCTGACCTGAAAAAGAAGATTAGGAAGATTTTAGATGAGTTGGAAACAGACAGGGGATAGAATAGTGACGGGCATTATTATGAGAATTGCACGATCAGTTTTATGCTGTTGTTTATCGAGACAGTGTTATGATTCCCCTCATGTTTAAACAAAACCTGTCTTTTATATAATCTATCTTAAATCATAACGCTTAAAATGCGGCTCCTCCTTAACCTAAGATCCTTAAAGGATTCTGCATACGATTCAAAATACTATCACAAGCTTCAGGGCTTAATCTATAATTCACTCAGGTCTCACTATAGTCCCTTGCACGACAAAAACGGCTACAAGTTCTTCTGCTTCTCCAACATCTTCCCCATCCAGGACATGAAAGAAGGAGAAGCCAGAAACCTCATAATCTCCTCCCCGGATTCCGCCCTTCTAAAACTTCTTCAAGAAAATCTTCCAGAAAACATAAACATCGGTGACATCTCCTTCCAGATCGAAAAATCCAGGATCATAAACCCCAAACTCAACAACCCCTCCAGAATCCTCGCAGCAACTCCCATCGTAATGCGCATCCCTCAATGGACATACCCCGACTACGGCATCCAGAGCGACAAATCCTACGTCTACTGGCGCAAGTCCTACCCCTTCAACGCATTCATCAGACAGATCGAAGCAAATCTCTTCAAAAAATACAACGAATTTTATAACACCTCTCTGGAAGAATTCCCCATCTTCGAGCAGTTCATCTTCAAAAAAGAAACCTGCAACCCCGCAATAATCGATGGAAAAGAGTATCCATTAATCGGCTCCATCTGGGAGTTTCTCTTCAATAATCTCTCCAGAGACCAGAAAAAGCTCTTGGAATTCGGCCTAGACTGCGGCTTCGGCGAACGAAATTCATTAGGTTTCGGATTCGTGAATTTGATGAAAAATGCAGATAGAAATTCCAATCTATCATGATGTGTGGATGGACAATGGGGTTGAGAATTTGTGGAAGATGTGATATAGACTAAAATGTTGCAAGCACTTAAAGATTTCGGCGAGTTTATAGGATTAGAAAAAGGCTTTGAATCCGAGCTTAAAAGAGTCAAAAAAGGAGATAAAATAGCAATTATATCAGTTAAAAATGGTTTGTTTGAGATTAATGAAGAAATCAAATATGAGGAAGATAAGAAGTATAAGTATTTGTTTTATTATATTGGAAGCAATCCTTCAGTAACAGGTACCACAGGTATAATGGGAGTTAGTCCGTTCTTTTTTAAAAAACAGAACTTAAAACCTGAGAAAGTTAAGAAGAGTGATTGTTATGATGAGGTCTACAGAAATATGATTGGGGGAAAAGATAACTTCATCAAAGATTATCTTAAATATCTGGAGAAAAAAACTCAAGATTTTGAATCAATTAATTCTGAATGGGTATTTTTTAAAGAATTTGCTGGAAAAAATACAGAGGATTTACATAAAAAATTTGTTAACAGTTATCCAAAACTCCCGAGAAAAAAAGATGTAAATGATGTTGATGGATTGTGTTCTATATGTGAAAAGGAAGGAAAGATACGCTACCCCGATATACCCTTCTTTGCTATTGATGTAAGTAACTATGCTCACGATCTAACGGGTGATCTTTCTGCTTTTAGGGTTCGTATTTGCAAGGATTGTGAACCATATATTGCTGCTGGATGGAAAGCCCTTAATAATTTTTTTGGAGGGCGATTGTATGTTCTTGTGCCTAAGTTGAGGGATAACGCCACCAATGATTCATTAGAAAAATTCGTTCAACTTGTAAATAAACTTGTAAATAATGATATATCGAGTTTTGAGAAACTTAATAATGTATTAGGAGACAGAAAAATAGACGAAGAGATAGAACTTTCATTTATTGTAATGAGAAAAGAGCAGCAAAAAACAGTAATTGAGAAGTTTGTCCCGAACTACAAAACATTTGCAATACGTTTTGAAAATGAAAGTCTTATTCAAGATGATGAATTGAAATATGTGGATTGGAAGTCTAAAAAGATTCAAATTTTGGAGGTAAACTCGTATTTTGATCTTGAAAAAATACTTAGGTTCTTTTTTGTTGACGATAAAAACAATTTTTTTTCAAGATACTTTTATGAATTGTACCACCATACAAAACAGAGGAAGGTAGTTCCCAAGAACATGGACAGTTCCTTTAAACACCGATTATTCATCTATCGAGATAATTTATTCTCTTTTATTTATGAGACAAATCTTTCTGCTCTCAATAATAAATTGTTGAATGACATCTGTCTAAATTTCCTTTTATATGAAATCAGAAAGCAAAGAGATCTTTGGAGGAATAATCCTGAAAAAAATGTTGCCTTCAAAATAATGGAAAGCCTTAACTACTACTATTTTATTAAACATAAAATTAGAGGGGATGTCAAAATGAAAGAACAAATTTTGAGTCTTAAATCTGAATTTGGGAAACTGGAAAAGGAAAATGCAAAACAAGAAGCAAAGAAGGAAATTCAAGAACTGGTGGGAAGAGATGACAGGTTGGTCTACTATTTAATAGGTCAATTTATCAGAAAAATAGACAATTTCCGAGGGAAAAAAGGCAAGAACAAAATTTTTGATGGTTTTGTTCAGAGCATCAACAGGAAGAGTATAAAACAGAGATTTGCAGAAGATATTCTTCAAAAACAGAATTATTACGTAGAGCGGTTGAATCCTAAGGCAAAGTTTGTCTTTGATATAATGGCTAACAATTTGGATACGCTCTTTGAATACGAACCTTATGAGGAGATGATTATATCTCTTATTACAGGCTATTACTCCAACGATATATTGAAATCTTCAAAAACTGGAGGTGATACAAATGGAGACTGAAAATATTGAAAAAGCTAAAAAGGAAAAGTTTGTAGAGAACTGCTATCAGGGAATTTTTGTGACTGAAACTGTTTTAGGGAATCCAAACGGTAGTTTCGTGAACAACGAACCCAGAAACATCAATGGGAGAGTTTTTACAACGGACAAGTGTATCAAGTACAATGTGAGGGATTATATCCAGCAGAGATATGAGGAAATCGAGTATGATGAGGAGAAGGAGAGGGTAAAAAATGTGGAAAATTTTGTATTCTTTTATCCTCGTCTCAGTAAAATCGCTACGGACTATCAGGCTAGCTATCTTACAAAGGATAGCGTATTCAATATGTTCTTTGTTGAGCTTCTCAAAAGCTCTGAAGAATATAGAGAGGAAATGGAGCAAATAAAGAATGAGAAAGATAAGAAAAAACAGGAACAGATGCGTAAGCAATTAAATAGTAAGATAAACAATCAAGCTTTTAGGAATTTAATAAAGCACAGCCCTGATTGTAGAATATTCGGAGGGACTTTCAGTTTCCAAGAAGATAATAAACAAATTTATGGACCTGTACAAATCAGCTATGGTCTTGATCTGATCGGTGCAGATATAATTAATCTAAAGCTTGGGACTCCTTTCTCAACTGATGATGGAAAACAGAAAACAACGGGGGAAGAGCATGTCGTGGATCATGCCGTCATAGGATATGATATAACAGTAAACTCAAATCATGCCCCAAATCTCTTAAAAAAGGGCGATTTAGAGATGTTTAAAGAGGGGTTAATTCAGGGAACTAATCTTAGAAGATCAACCAGTAAAAAGACAGAAGCGAAGTTACTGATTATGATCAAATTCAATAATGGAGTATCAGTAAATGTGGGTGAGCTCAAACACTTGATAGAAGTTAAAAGTAAGAAAATTACAGACCCGAAAGAAACTCCGAAAAAATTGGTTCTGAACATGGAAAGAGTTAAACAAAGATTGGATCAATTTAAAAAGCAAATAGAAAAAATAGAAGTATATCGTGACAAAGATTCAGTAAAAATAGAGAAGTTCTATCAAGATCAAGAAGGGGAGGGGAAAGTTGAAATTAAATCTTTAAATGAACTCAAAACAGTTGATGAAGAAGACGTAGGTATTAACGAGGAAAATATAAACTAAATCTTTTAAAGAAGCAAAACAATTAGAAGGTGATTCTTTATGGGACTGTTATGCATTGATATAGGATCTCAATTTGGAGCATTTAACAAATCATTCTCCAATACAGGAGGATTACTTACTTATATGGTGCCTCCAAAGACAGCAATAATTGGATTATTTGGGTGTATTGTGGGTTATGGTCTTCAAGAGACTTTAAAAGCATTCGGGAATATAAGAATTGGAATAGAACCACTAAATAATATAGAAACAAAGACGATAACCTACAATTGTCATTATGGAGGTCGTCCCGGAAGAATGGTGAATATCAAGCAAGAAATATTGATAGAACCAAAGTATAGGCTGTATATGGAAATTGAACCAAAGTTTAAAGACAAAAAACTCTTAGATGATATAAATAAATTGCTACAAAAGAGTGGAGTCTCAGAAAAAGCAAAAGATATTAGAGGGGGTTTAGAGTTACTCTTTAGAAATCACATCAGTTATTATTCTTTATATATGGGAAAAAACGATTTTCCGCTAAGATATTCTCTTAGAGATGTAAGGACCAATGAACTTCTATCACCAGATACGGAAAACTATTTACCCACCAATTGTGTTGTTCCAAGAAATGCTATTTCTAACTTTAAAATAACAGCAGTAGAGGAAAAATTTGAAAGACTCAAAATTAAGAGATCGAAACCATTTAGTTTTTTTATCCTTAGCAATGTACCTACCTCTCAGAATCCGGATCGTGAGTTTACTGGATTTAAAGATTTTTTACTCAAAGATAAAAGCAGGGAGACTGTAATGGAGGTCATACCAAATAGAAAAAATAATTACTCATTCTATACTGACGAGGGTGAGAACCTGATTGTATGTTTTTAGGTCTTTTATGATGCTTGAGAATATAATTTCCGAAGGACAATTTGAATACGATGGGAAGACATATTCTGTTTATGCACATAGAGATTCTGATAAAAAGGAAGAGTACAACAAACATGTTGGGAAAACATGGACTATTTTCAGATATCTCTTGGAAAGCCAAGAGGGAATTGTTCGCAGCCTTTTTGAAGAGTTGAAAGATGAATTCGCAATGAGCATAAATTACAGCGAGTTTAAAGCAATTCTCCATGACCTAGTAATGTTCCATGATATCGGCAAAACCAATCCCAAATTCCAAACAAAAAAGTTAGATAACCAAACGCTAATAAATATCAAAATACCTTCAGAAATTACCACTCATCATTCTTATCTAGGGGCGTTTATACTAGCTACAAATCTCATGGAACGATATAAACCGGATGATAATATTCCACTTCTTACTCTCCCATACATAATACTTGGTCACCATACTCGTCTCCAGAATGTACACGAATCGAGTTTAGCTGATGAAAAATTTGAAAATTCTTTACCCACTCTTTTGTATCTTTTTGATATTCTTGGACTTGGACATAAGAAACTAGAAAATATAATCAACCACCTTGGAGATAAATATTGTGGTCTTTATGAAAAATTTCTAGATCGGTTAGAATCAACTGAAAATTCTTCTCTTTCTATCCTATATAACTTGGTTTATTCTTATCTCGTAATGGCAGATTTTATTGCTACATCTTACGCGTATAAGGAGTTAGATACTGTAAAAAACGATCTTTATAAGTTCAATAAACGCATAGATCAGACTATTCTAAAAAGAATGAAAGAAAAATTTGGAAGAAAGCAAGATGAATACAAAAAGAAGATGAACGAAAATGAATTGAATAGATACAGACAGGAGATGCTCGAAGAGGCAAAAGAAAATCTAAAACAAGCTTTAGAAAGTAATAAGCGAGTTTTTTACATTAAAATGCCCACTGGTGGAGGAAAGACAAATACTTCGCTGAGTTTAGCACTAGAGATATTGGAAAAGAAAAGGGCAAACCGTCTGATTTATGCACTTCCTTACATAAATATCTTAGAGCAAAATTATATGTATTTGCAAAAAGTTTTTGATCTTGAAGAACCTGAAGAGATAAGAAGGATATATTCGGGAACGGAAACCATATTTGATGGAGGTGATGAGGCAAAAGAAAAGATACTAACTGATGATGATTTTTACAACTATCCTGTAATCTGCACAACAAATGTTTCTCTTTTTAACACCATTGTAAAGTTTAGCAAAAAGCACAAATATAGATTCTCTTCATTGGCCAACAGCATAATTATTCTCGATGAGATACAATCTCTTCCAGCTGAATATTGGCCTGAGTTCAACTTCCTAATTAACGAGTTGGCAGAAAACCTCAACATCTATTTTATAATAATGAGTGCAACCGTGCCGAGTTTGGAGAAATTAAAACATTTAAGGGGGCAAGACCCAAGATACGAGAAGGATGTCTGCTATCTCATAGAAAATCCTGACGGATACTTCTCAAAATTTGAAAGAAACGAAATTAAAACGACAAAGCCCCCGACTTTTGATATTTCGAAAGATTCTGGAAAAGACGAACTTGAGCTTTATTTAAAGAGGGTATGTGCGGAAAATTTTATAAATGGAAATACTCATGGACTCATAGTTCTTAACACAATACAAACTTCCCAGACAGTATATGATATAATCTCAAAACTTTCAGAAAAAAATGTTTGGAAAGCAGATGTTATGCTCCTCAATTCTACCTTTCTCCCAATACAAAAAAGAGCCATCATAGAAAAAATAAACAATCTTCAAGATGATGAAAGGACCATTTTAGTAAGCACCCAAAGTGTTGAAGCAGGAATGGATGTCAGTTTTAACTTTGTTATACGAGATTTCGCTATTTTAGACTCGATAGAGCAAGTGAGAGGACGATGTAATCGCCATAAAGAAAAGGAAAGCGGTAATGTGTATCTAATTGAGATTAGAAGGGCTAATAGATATGATCACGCTATTTATGATAAATGGAGAATAGAAAATACAAGGGATGTACTAAATGGAGGGAGTCTTCAATATAACTTTCATGCAATTGAAAAGTATTACGACAGGGCCATAGACTATATTAATAAAGAACTCTCAGATGGATTTAAACTCACTTCTGCAGATAATATCAAATGTTGGAATATACTTAAATTTGAAGAGAACAATAGCCAGCGTAACAAGTATAAAGATGTATTTCATGTTGATGTAATTGAAGAAAACCAAAATTCTTTCTCTTTTTTTGCGGAGGTTCAAGCTCCATTTGGACAATTTACACAAAGAGAGATAAAGTACATCTTAAAAAAACAGAAAGAAAGCAATATTAAGCTCGTCTCTAATGAAAAAATTCTAGGCAAAGGTATTATAAATTACTACACCACAGAACTAGAAAAATTAAAGAGTAGCGATTTTACGGTAAAAAAGATATTCAAACGTGAGATGATGTCTATCTTATCAAAATTCATGTTTTATGCAACGATGAGTATGAGTAAAGAATTTCTGGATATTATGTTCGAGAATAACAAAATAGGGTCTTTTTACATAATTAGAGATGAAAAAGTGGGAGATAGTCCTGAAAAATGGTATTCGATGGATAGAGGGCTTAATAAGGGATTCCTTAATGAATTGTACGAGGGGTGTAATGTTATCTAATTTTTGGTGATGGTTTCATGTATCAATCTGTGTTATGTTATGCATGGAAAAAAATATATAGAAGAAACTTGATGGACTTAACAGCCTTCACCCGTGCTAAAATCCACACCCCTATCAACATAATCTAACCCCTAAGTACAATTCAAACAAACCCCCACAATCTACAAAACCCCCATACACCCCTGAGACCGGTTTCGACTACGGGAACAGGGATAAATAAAACACACCAAATCCAACATCCTCTGACCCTAAGAGGGTTAAACCAATGAGGAGGTGAAAACATGGGCAGGATTTACTCTGTAATGGAAAGATTTATATATATCTTTTACCCTATAATAGAATATGATCGATGAGATAATAATCCAAAATCCCTGGTGGAAGACGGGAAGTGTTGATAAATCCAGACTGTGCAGGATAAGAAGGTCTGAATTCAATTCACTCAAAAGAGAACTGAGCAATAAAAAGGTGCTGTGCCTATTGGGTCCAAGAAGAGCGGGGAAAACCACCTTGATGTATGAGATGATCAACTTTTTACTGAAAAAGGATACAGACCCGAAGAGAATACTATACATCTCCTTTGATAGCTCTAAAATCAGGCTGGAGATGAAAAGAAATTTCGACGGGATTATCCAGGAATACATAAATAGCTTAGTCAGAGAACCCGTGGATAAGCTAACCTCTGAGATATACATATTCTTCGATGAAATCCACAAATTGGAGGATTGGGGAAATAAGATAAAATTCTGGCAGGATCTGGGACTGAAGATAAAATTCGTGGTTTCGGGCTCATCATCGATAAGAATTTTAAAGGGTAGTGGTGAAAGCCTGCTCGGGAGAATATCTTTTCACATGATACTACCTCTAAAGTTTTCAGAGTTTGTTGGAAAAGCCTCACAGGCAGACTTCACAGACTTCGAACAACTAAAAGAAGCTTACAACAATGTAATGTTAGATAAGCAGGAAATAACAGTGCAACTAGAGGATTATATCCTAAAGGGAGGTTTCCCCGAGGTTTATTACATAAAAGATATTGAAAAGGCATACGAAATTTTAAGACAATATAAAACACTGACGATAACAAGAGATATACTGGATATGAAAGACATAAAGGAACCGGGGATTTTACTTGATTTAATTGATTTATTGACGGACTTCATGGGGGGAAGGATAAACTATTCGACGTTTGCAAAGACACTTGGCATAAAAGTTGATACTGCTAAGAAATACATTTCTTATCTCGTGGAATGTTTTCTGATCTATACAACCTATTTTTACTCGGAAAAACAGGTACTGTCTACAAGAAAGGAAAAAAAGTTATTCTTTATTGATGTCGGATTGAGAAATTCCCTGTTGTTGAAACCAATCAATGACTTGGAGAAATCAAAGATTATTGAGAATCTCGTGTTCTTCCATGTTTTTTCTTTAAAGAGAAATGAGTTATTCCCGAAGATATTTTACTGGTTTGACAAGAATAAGAATGAGGTTGATATCATTGTTAATATCGGAAAAAAGATAATCCCCATAGAGGTGAAGTACAGAGAGCAGATAGGGAGGAGAGATTTGAGGGGTTTATTGAAATTCATGGAGGAATTTAATATTGAAAAGGGAATCGTGGTTACAAAAAATTTACTGGAAAAAAGAACCATGGATAAAAAGGAGATAATATTCATCCCCGCCTGGTTGTTTCTGCTCAGTTCCAACTCACCGAGCAATTAGAAGAAACCTACCAGATCTGCAAAATCCCATACACCCCTGAGACCGGCTTCGACTGCGAAAACAGGGATAAATACAAACCAGTCAGCAGCAATATCATCTAACGCTCAAAACTCAGAAGAAAAATCTTACTGGATTTGTAATATCCCCTGCCCCTTCGAAATCGGCTTCGACTGCGAAAACAGGGCGAAGTCAGGCCACTGGCAATACCATCTAAACCTGCCTCAAGTCAGTCATGCACCTCGTAAATAGAAATATTTAAATACTTTTAATTTTAATAGTATTATTATGGAATATTTGGAAAGAATTCTATTAGAGGAGATCAAGAAGTGGGTGGAAAGGAGAGAGATCATACTCATTAAGGGACCGAGGCAATCAGGCAAAACCACCCTCCTAGAAATACTGGAAGAGTGGCTTGAAAAAAAAGGCATAAAAAAGGAGAACATAATCTACCTGAATTTTGAAGACAGGGAGATACTAGAAAAATTCACCACAGACCCGAAGAGGTTCACTACAAGCCTTATTGCAGATAAAAGCGAGAAATATTTTGTTTTAATAGATGAAGCCCACTACTGCAAAGGCATCGGTCAGAAACTGAAATTACTTTACGACTCATTCAAGAATATAAAATTCATCATAACAGGCTCATCCTCCCTGGAGATTACATCCGAAACAGCAAGATTCCTGGTCGGAAGATTGTTCTCCTTTGAGTTAATGCCCTTCAACTTCTATGAATTCCTTAATGCAAGAGATAAAAGGCTTGCAAGGGTTTTCCTTGAAAAACACAAACAGGTAAGGGAATTTATATTTGAAGGAAAAGACCTTGAAATCCCTTCCACAGACATCTTCTCAGGAGATCTATTAAGATGTTGGGAGGATTTTATGATGTTTGGCGGCTATCCTGAGGTTGTTAAAACAGAAAGAGAAGAGGAAAAGAAAATTATACTGAAAAACATCTTCAGCACTTACATAGAGAGGGACATAGTTTCATTCCTTCAGATTACCGACACAATAAAATTCAGGAAACTAACAACATTGCTTTCCTCCCAGATAGGTCATCTGATCTCCTACGAAAAATTAGCAACCTCATCTCAGAGTTATTTTAAAGAAATCACCAAGTTATTGGATATCCTCCAGCAGACCTATGTTATAAAACTCCTGAGGCCCTTCCACAGAAACATGGTTACTGAATTGAGGAAAAATCCGAAGGTTTATTTCGTAGACCCTGGTTTAAGGAATTATGCTGTTAACAATTTCAATACCCTCGATCTGAGAGAGGATCGCGGAGAACTGGCAGAAAATTTTGTTTTAAACGAATTGAATTTTCTTGCAGAAGATAAGTTCTTCATCAACTTCTGGAGAACAACAGCTAAGGCGGAAGTGGATTTTGTGTTGAATAATACGAATGAAACAATCCCCCTAGAGGTTAAATTCGAGGAACTGAAAAAGGAGAAGATCGGAAAGAGTTTGTTCAGTTTCATAAACAACTATCACCCAAAAAGGGCAATAATCGTAACAAAAAAATTTTGGGGAGAGAGAAGAATCGAGGACACGGTAATAAAATTCATCCCAGTTGTTTATCTGTAATCAACTGAAAAAATACACCCCGGAGACCGGCTTCGACTACGGAAACAGGGATAAATCCAAACCCACCACAAACATCATCTAACCCTTAAAATCCAAGCTCGGCAACATAAATCTGGCTGATATTTATAGTATGATGTCCATAAAATTTATAAATATGTCCATTGTAACGGTCATATATCACAAAAATGATGGAAATACAGAAGTTAGTCAGATTCAACGACTGGTGGAAAACGGGTGATGTACCGAAGGATCTGCTTGAGGAGTATAAAAGACCACTGTATGATGAGATCCTGAAGTACATAGCAGACAGGCAGATACTTGCAATAATAGGTCTCAGAAGGGTCGGAAAGACGACATTGATGTACCAGTTGATACAATACCTACTCAAAGGGATCGAAAGAAAATGCATCCTCTAC
>Ga0209636_10000377_pt1 | contig 42257 bp, 43 predicted proteins | sample DeeMarSWOR152_54_FD_187464 | JGI IMG/M metagenome (GOLD analysis project Ga0209636, IMG submission 187464) | Marine sediment microbial communities from White Oak River estuary, North Carolina - WOR-1-52-54 (SPAdes) (version 2) | ecosystem: Environmental > Aquatic > Marine > Intertidal zone >... | reverse complement strand
CCAAAAATTGAAGCTTTTTGTCAACCCGAGTTTATTCCCTCTCCTACACCTTGGAGAAACTGAACACCACACGCTCGTGATTCAGCCCGTAGGCTGCCTCTGAGACACCTCGCCGAAAAAAGACACCAGAATACAGTTCTGTGTCTTCGGTTAATAAGATTTTTGCGTGACGATCGAAGCAAACCTTTGCTGTCTAAGGTGCCTCATCGCTATTGAAACGCAACTGATAGATTTTTAGAAGAAGCATCAGTCTTAGAGGATTTCGTTAATTGTTTACTTTGATACGTTATGTCACGCTATGACCATATCCGTCAGAATGTGAACTATATGATTCCAATGTATGCTTAATTCTTTATGGATAAATAATTCAAATTGGCTTAATTTGATTAAATAGAAAAATCTTTCAGAAATATTAAATACAAAAACGTAGAATAATCATAAAATCTAATAGGAGAAAGGAAAATGAAGAAAATAACAGTGGCTCTAATGACTCTGATAGTTGTTTTTTCGGTATTTTCAATGTTTGCAGCTCAAGCCGTAACCTTGCCGTGGAGAGACGATTTCAACTATGCGACTAAGGAAGAAATGGAAGCGGCTGGATGGATACTTAGTGAAGAAGAGTGGATATCAGTTGGAGGAGGTGTGGTGACGCTTGACAATGACGGAGCACATGGTTGTGGAGTCAAGTATCTGGGGCACTTCCCTTCGGGCGTCTATGACTTCTCAGTTGAAGCAAAGAGCAAGTGGATAGGTCGAGCGTATGGCCAACGCGTCTTTTATGTTTGGACTCAAAGGCATCTTTATGGCTGGTATGGAGACGGTTACTACCCCGAATACAGTTTCATTCGTTATAGCGACGGTTGGTCTGGGGAAGATGTTAAGGTTTTGCGTTTCGGAGGCTATGCACCAGTAATTGACGAGTGGGCAACGTTCACTCTGGAGAAGAAAGGAAACAAATTTTACATGTACGAAGACGGAATACTGAAGAACACTTACACGGAAACCGACTCAGCTCCAGATGAATTGGTTGCAGTAAGCATAAGCGGCGGTTATATCTCAACAGTCGAATACGACTACATATGCATGTATGCTCCTACTCCAGTTGGCGGCATCTCTATTCCAGTAAATAAACTTAGCCTGTTAGCTCCATACATTGGATTAACAATGATATTAGCCGTAGCTGTTGTAACAGTTTTCTACGTTAAGAAGAGAAAGAGACATACAGAGATTAACTCTTAAACAAACAATAATCAATACAAGGTTCCTCCACAAGTCATAAAAACTGAAGAGAGTAGATAATGAACGATGTAATATGAATAAAAAGTCGATTTTGCTCGGGACAATGATTTTCGTATCTATTGCTTTTGTGTTAATAAACATTAGAGTGCATGAAGCCGAAGCAAGTGGAACAATTTACATCAGACATGATGGATTAGTATTTCCCTCCAATGCATCAATCCAGCGTGAAGGAGATACATACACATTAACTGATAACATCAATGACTCGATCGTTATCCAGAAAAATGATGTTGTGATTGATGGAGCAGAAATTTACACCCTCAAAGGTCCTGGGAACTACGATTCAATAGGAATAGAGCTAAACGAAAGACATAATGTAACCGTCAAGAACTTTAAGGGAATAGAAGCCTTCGGATATGGCATCTTGCTGAATCTATCTTCAAACATCATTATTTGCGGAAACACTATAACATCAAACAACAGAGGGGGAATCTATCTCTCTGAAGCCACAAATAATTCTATCTATGGAAACAATATGACTCTGAACATGAACTATGATATTAAATTGTATCAGTCATCAAACAACGAAATATATAGAAACAATCCAAGGAGAATTTTAATTGAATACAGCTCAAACAACAATAGCATCTATGAAAATAATATAGTTGTCAGTGGACAAGAAGGAATTGGTCTAGTTTGGTCGGCGAATAACAATAAGATTTACGGAAACCACATAAGGGGTGGTTTGTATGGCATCCGTGCTTCCTATGCTTCGAGCCAAAGGATTTGGGGAAACAACATTACTGACACCACATATGGGCTTTATTTTAGTGATTCCTCAAACAACATCATTAGTAGGAATACGGTAAAAAACACAACTACTGCTATCTTCCTTGATTCAAGTTCGGAAAACACGATATTCCATAACAATTTTATGGATTTTGAGAAAGATGCTTATGTCTTTGATTCTCACATTAACCTCTGGGATATTGGCTATCCTGTTGGGGGGAATTATTGGAGTAACTATACTGGATTCGATTCAGATCGTGATGGCATAGGTGAATCCCCACACATTCTGGACGCAGAGAATAGCGATAATTACCCGTTAGTTGGCTTCTTTTCCAGCTTCAACACTTCGTTAGGCAAACAAGTGAACATAATTTCCAACTCCACAATAGAAGACTTTGAATATTTTGATTCCAACAGCACAATCAAGATATATGTCTTCAACATGACTGCTAATCAAACATTTGGCTTCTGTAGAATCAGTATTCCTCATGTTTTGATGTCTGAACCTTACAACGTAACTATTGATGGTGATAATCCAACCTACTGGAATTACACATTATATGACAATGGAACTCATAGATGGATATACTTCGCCTACGAACATTCAACCCTTAAAATAATGATAGTTCGAGAGTATCCATCATTCCTCATTCTACCAATATTCATGATAGCAACACTGCTAGCAGTCATAGCCTACAGAAGAAAACATACTATATGATTATCTCTTAAACAAACAATCAACGAACCAAGTAAACGCATGGAACGTGCATTTGAGTGATTCTAGCCTATTCAAGCCTCTTTATTATGTGGTATCCAAACTTCGTTTTTACAATGGGCGAAATTTGTCCTTTCTGAATGGCGAAAGCGGCTTTCTCGAATTCTTTTACCATTTTTCCTCTGCTGAAGGTTCCGAGGTCTCCGCCACGTTTTTTTGAGGGACACAGCGAAACTTGCTTAGCAATGTTTGCAAACTTTTCTCCTTTTTTCAATCGTTCCAGAACCGTATTTGCCTCTTTCTCGGTCTTAACAAGAATGTGGGCACAATAAACTTTGTTGGGCATAGAAAGTGATTACGTCATTTCGTCTATAATAGTTATCGCACAACAAAAAAAGAAGCGGGAGTTTGCGGGGGATATCGCCACCATTCTAATATTTAGACAGTCTAGTTTATCTTTGCTCCAAGTTTCTAACATCGTGTACACGCATTGACGTAGACATAGGAAATTGTATATGCTTGGAGAGGAAGGAAAAACCATTATAAAAAAGAAGAGTGAGAAACTAACGGATCTTTGTGGATGCGTTTGGGAGATTCAAGAAGGCGTATGGGTTTGTGTTAAGCGTTGTCATAAGCATAGCAAACCTAAGTCAAAGAGACCTTACAGACCAAAGGCTGAAAGCGTAAGGAGTGGTGGAAAATTTGACTAGCTCTAAGTTTTGTGCCTAAACAATCAAAGAACCAGCTAAATGCGTATATGAATGTGCTTCGCAAAACGGTTCTGGGAACCCTTCAAAAACAGAAAAAAGGGGAGTGCGCGGTGGCGATGTATCCACTGGATACAGAAAAATTCCAATCTGCTAGCTCCTGGACAAATCCATAAACTTTTGCTATTTCCGTTTCCTGAAGATCTTTAAGCCATCCATGTCAGTCACGTACTCGAACCCTGCTTCTAATAACGCCCTAGCTGCTCTAACCGTCTTAGCGACCCTTAATGATTTATTATAGTAAACCAAAATGTGTCAAGAATAGAGAAGCTACAGTAAAGTACAAAGTCACCGTAGCTACGTCGCTAATCATGGTCGCGAAGGGTCCAGATGCGATAGCGGGGTCTAAGCTGAGTTTTGTGAACAAGAAGGGAAGAGATGTTGAAATGAAGACGGCGACAAGTATGCTCAAAAACATTGAAAAGCCTACAATAAGCCTCAATAGTGAGTTTTGCCAACCAATCATAGCAACAAAAGCAATCAACGGTCCACATGCAAAAGCAAGAGAAAACGCAACTAATAATTCTCTTATGAAATAAGATTTTAAAGAAAGTTTAGGGTCAAGTGCTATGCTTCTAACTGCCAAGGTTTCAGATTGAGTGCCAACGGCATCACTAAGGTATGTTAAAACAGGTGCAAACGCAGCTAAAGCCAAAAGAGTGCTTATGGCATGTTCAAAACTGCCTATAATAAAAGCCGCAATTGTTCCTCCTAAAACTCCTATTAACAACCAAGGTAATCTCGTTTTTATCATGACTGATGCTGGGGATTTGACTGTTGTAAACTCTTTTCCAACTTTATGGAATATGCCGCCAAATTTGAAGACATCTTCACGAACCTCTTCATTGAATATCTGGAGAATCGTATCGTAAGGCACTATTCCAAGTAGGCGTCTTCTCTTGTCAACAACAGGTATCGCCTTTATGTTATGTGAAAGAGCAAGGTAAACAATTCTTTCTTGTGGTGTTAGTGGACGAGCTACAACCAAATCCTTTTTCATCACTTTCTCAACTAAAACATCTTTTTGTGAAATACCCAGAATTTCTTTGATTGAAATAACACCTGTTAACACGTTTTCATCATCAACAATATACACGTAGTCTAACGTATCGAAGGTGACTGCTTTATCTACAAGCATCCTCTCGATTTCTTTGATTTTTTCTCCAATTTTCGCCCGAGGAAATGCAGTAACAATTTTACTTCCAGCAGTATTAAGAGGCAATCTTCTATTTCGCATGTTTTGAATCTAATTTTTGTTGATTTATATGATTTGTTATAGAGCATTTGAACCCGTTAGGGATAGGTCTCCTAGTGAAAGAGAGAAGTAAACATTTGATCCTGCGTAAGAATTTCCCATAGTTCCAGTTCGCTTTTAGTTCAATTAAAATTGTTTATAAGACAAGAAAGGAGAACTTTTGAACCTTCTTTTTGCTAAATAAGGATTTTCCGTCTATATTTTTGGAAGAAAAAGCATAAATATTACACTAGCGGTGGTGGCATTTACAGAGAAATTGGAGGTGAAAAGCATGGTTGAGGAAGAAGATTGGGAAGAAGATTGGGAAGAAGATGAAGAAGAAGAGGAGTGGTAAAATAATGGCTAAGAAAAAAGGAAAGAAAAAAGGCAAAGGGAAGAAGTAAAGCAAAACGAGCTAGGTAGAATTTCTTTTAATCTTTTTATGAAATCGTTTTCTCAAAAAACTTCTATTTTCATGTTTTCTTTTTTCCTGAGTTTCAGGGCATTTTTTTCCCTGAATTTATATACTCTGCTGAGAATATTATATAACATTAGTTTCAAAAAGACTCGGGGTTTCTTGGGAGACGCCTGAGCTAGAAAGGATGAATGGAAATCTTGTTAGGTAAGATGAGAATAACTGCTTGCTCTAAAAAACGTGTGGATCTCTATAAAAATCACTTTAGTTTTTACAGGAAATATGCCTTTGTTGTCTTCAATACCTTGAGAAAGCCTTTGTTTCAAAGGTTTCTTAATTGGATGTTAAGAAGAGAAAGAATAGAGGAACATGAAATAAAAGATGTTCAAATCAGGATGTTCCCGTTCATAAAAGAGAATGGAAATGGACTTGCTGGAAAGTGTAATAGTAAAGGGAAAATTCACTTATATCCAAAGGGACTCAAGTTTTTTCGAAAAAAGATGCAAGAATTCGGGAAAGAAAACGTTAACTTTTACATTAAGAGCAGAGCCAGAGCTACTCTAATACATGAACTTCTACACCTAAAATACGTAAGTGACGAAGAAAAAGTCAGGGAACTTACAGAAAAATACTTCAACATCTTTACTAAGCATCAACTCACACAAAACTCAGACGTACACGATATTGCGAAAATGTTATTCAAATAGTAGAAAAGTTCTACTTTTAAAAGAATAAAGAGTGACAAAAAAAGAAAGATCGTCTCTGAAACAGAATTCAATTGGATATGACATTGTTGGCAAGGTGTTATCAGCAGACATCTACACAATATAGGAAAAAAATTCCAAGCTGCTAGCTCCTGAACAGAAAAAGATCAAGTTTTATGTGTTTTGTGTCACAAATCATGTTGAGGCTATATATAGCCCCCCTCCCCCTACCCTAGACTACACAGAAGAAAGCCTTCCCGCTCATTCGGGTCCCAAACAAATTCTTCTATTGGCACCCAAAAGACCATATATTCTGCGTATTAACGGTTATTTTGTTAGAGTTTTCTCCAACCAAGCGATGTCTTGGCTAACGTGTTTTTGCCTCACACCTTTCATGGGAACCTCAACTTTTCTTTTCTTCAGTTCAGACTTCAACTCTTCCATGAGTATGCCTAAGTTAGCTTCTACCCCGCATGTTGGACTGCCTTCCACGCCAAGAACAGCTAAAACCTTGAAACCATTTCTCACATATTCTTCAACTTGATCGGTAGTGGAAGAAGCAATTTGCCTGCAATACCTCCTAAAAGCTGGGGTGCCATACTGCTCTTTCGTCTGGCTTGGCCTAAGTAAACCAGCGTAAGTTAATTCTGGGCAAGGCATCTGGATAATGCCAACCTCATGTTTTCTTAACACGTCAACGATCTCGTTGATCATTCCGGCGTAGTAGGCTATTCCTTGGACGCGAGAATTTTGGTTTAGAATGCAGTGGGCAACGATCACGATCTTGTGACTTCTCTTGTCTTGAATCATTGTGTCTCATGCTTCCTGCAGATCAAGGCGTATGGGCAATTATTTTTCCACATCAGGGACAATGAACGTGACAGGGTGAATGTAAAGAATAATTGTTAGTTTCCTATGTTTCTTCTTGTTCTCCTAGGTATTTTAGGGATAAGGGTTTAACGATCCTTCCTTCTAGACTGATTAGCATGCTGCCATATTCTTGAATATCATCGCTCCATTCTCGTAAGTTTTCTGCAATGAAATTGGAATAATCGGCATAACTTTTGTGTAAGGAAATCAACACTCCATTCTTTCCCATTCCTTCAGCTCTCGATACAAGTATGACGTTAGGATACTTCTTCCAATATTCTTCAGCTTTGTCCTCCAATTCATTTATCATTGTCATTTTGGTTTTGCTTTAACCTTTCATAGGCACTTGGCTTACAGCTTGTATATTACTTTTAGGTTGTTTATGACCACAGCCAGATAAAAGATTGTGAGACCTATGAGAATGGTATAGTAAGGTATTTTATAATGTCCCGTGACAACTTTGAGGCAAGCATAGAGGAAGACACAAAAAATTAACGGAACAACGACATTCTTTATTAACACAAATTGCATGTCTATTCCTTTCATGTTTAGGCTTGTGTGGAATGGATTTATTTCGGTTGCTTTTCCGTTAGTTAAGCCTACGAAGGTTGTAACAGTATCGAGACTATTTAACACAAGAAATACTGTGAAAAGAATGAGAAGCCTATTCACTCCTAACTCCTGATGATTGGGGGTAAAATTCTTATAAAAACCCATATGGAGTGGTTTTCTATAAGATAATTCTATTTTGAGGAGATTTCTGTAAGACAGTTCTATATTAAGGATTAAAAGTAGCATGTTACCGAAGTTACCAAAAATCTTTCCACACTTCTTACATTTAGCAACTTCTAATTGTTCATGCATAGGAATCATGACTTTGATCTTATGTTCTGGATTGTTCTGTTCAATGAAAACATATGACTTTAGAGGTGGAGAAGACCTTAAATTGAAACACTTATCTATCTAAACCATACCGATGGAGACGGGAAGATGAGTGAAAAACTACCTATCTCAGACTTTTACAAAGTAGTTGACCAAGTAACAATTTTTAAAAGCGAAAAATGGTGGGAGGCAATAGTCCTCATCGAATCTTTTGGAAGACGCTCCATCGCCATGTACATGTGGACGTTTAGGGATGGAAAGTGGAAAAGAAAACACAAGTTTCAGCTAAAAAACGTCGGTGAATGGAATAAGGTAAAGAATGCGGTGGACAAGCTTGTACCTAAGCTTCATGGTTGAATGAACCGTCAAAAGCTGATGGAGAATACTGTTCGGTTAGGATTTTAGTTGCGATTCACGTTTTTGCTCTTTTGAATATGTACTTTCAGCGGACTATGAGGTTTGTCATCAAGCCTTTAATTTTGTCGTTGGCGTTTAGAATAGCCTCGATGGTTCGTTCTCCCGTATCGGTTAGTTCGTAAACCCTCTTTCTCTTAGCCCATATACCCTTAATCAGATCCTCCCTCTCTAGGGAGTATAGGAGGGAGTAAACCGTACCTGAACTAACCAGAATGCCGAATTTATTGTGAATGAAGGCAATGACGTCGTAGCCGCTCATGGGAGCGTTTTTCAGCTCTGCCAAGATAAGTACGTCCATGAAGCTCTTGATGATTCTTCTGTGCATTTTCTTTAAGACTTCGGACTCCAAATGTCGCCCTCCGAGTTGGATATAGTTTTGTTTAGTCATATTTTAATTTTATATCCAAATATGAATATTTATAATTTAATCTAAATCGGATTCCGAATATGCTAAAAATTCAAATCGAAATACCGCCTAAACTCTCTGTAAGGAACTTGATGTGTAAAGGGTTGAAATGGCTAAGGCTTAAAGAGCCAGCATTCTTCAGAATCTTTCGTCACATACAAACAGGTTATTTGAAAACCACTTCTTCAAAGAACTCGCGTATCCTTTTTGAGGCGGAATCCATTGTTGCTGGGTGATTTTCCATATAGAAGTGCCCCGTGTATAGAACAAGCTTCTCTTTTCTTCCTTTAGCTTTCGCGTAGATGTATTCGAATTCCGAGTAGAGTGCAACATCGTCACGTTTTCCATGAACAAAAAGTTTTGGGCAATCAAAATCCAGATTTGCCTCCAAACCATTTACTTTCTTAAGAATCGACATGGCAACAAAGCCTTTTACCTCAGTTCGAGCAGCCGCGTTAGATGCAACTACCGCGCCGAAAGAATATCCCAATAGACCTAAAGAACAAACTTTTTTTCGCATCCAAGAAACTGCGTCTAGAACATTTTCAACTTCTTTGACGCCTTGACCATAACTTCCATATTCAATACACAAAGCGGAAATATTGTGTGAAGTTAGCTCTCTAGCAACCCTAACAATTCTAGTGTCGTTTCTGTTGCCCTCATACAACGGGTGTGGCGGACAAAGAACCACTCCAACCGATGAAATATCATAAAATGTAGCGGGCAAAATCTCACCCCTACTTTTAAAACTTACCTCCTGTGCACATGCATCACTTGTTATTGGAGTCATCGCAGTTCCCTTTGCTATGTTTTCCCCAACATCTTTTATGCCTTTGTTTCACAGCAATATGGCTCAATATAATGTAACTTGCGAATAGTGCATGTTTAGTTAAGAATGTCAATGATTGAGGCAATATCGGCGTGGGTAACCTACGCTCATTTAAAACTATTTCTTGAATAAAAACGGAAAAGAGGCTGATTTTGGCAGTTAACGATATATCTGCATGTTAATAAAAGTTATTTCGTTCTTTTATGCTAGCATCCAGCTGGGTGTTAGAATTTGATTTCGTGGAAGTATTCTTTCGAGAAAATAAGCAAGGATTTAGAATTAGCGAGGAAAAAGAAGCAAGCTTTAGACGATCTTTACAACTCAGGCAAAATCTCGGCATCTACATACGAGTCCCTTGACAAGGAACTCATCGGCATAATCTCCGGGATTGAGGCGCGTCAGAAAGATTTAGCTGACAAAATGACCTCCAAAATTGCTAACCTCGAAGAGCAAATCGGTACCCTGGAAATGTTTCTCGCCAACTCAGAAATCCAGTATGCTGCTGGAGAAATTGATGACGAATTACATGCGAACGAAAGCAGTGCCTTCTCTTTGGGCCTTGATGCTGTGAAAAAGCAGTTGGTTGCCATCAAGGAGGTCGTCACCAGTCTTATGCCAGAAGTGGTAGCGCCTACACCCCCATCAACTCCAAGCGAAACCGAGGAAACACCGCAGACTACCGAAGAGATCGTTGAGGAAACCACCGAGATACCTGTGGAGACCCCTGTTGAAGAAACACCAGTCGAAGAGACTATAGAAGTGGAACCCGTCTCTGAAGAAGTAACAACTGAAGAACCATTGGAAACACCAACAGAAGAGGTACCTACTGAAGAAATTACTGAAGCTACTACTACTGAAGAGGCTGCTGAGGTTCTCCCCACTGAGGAAACAGCTGAAACACCAGCAGAGGAGACACTGGCTGAAGAAGAGGCGCCATCTGAAGAGATATTTGAAGAACCCGTGATCACTGAAATCCCTGCTGAAACACTCACTGAAGAAGCTGTAACCGAAGAAGAAGCCGTAATTGACGAAGAAACTGAAGCGTCAACTGAAGAAGAAACGTCCTCCTACGAAGAAGAGGAGGCGAATACAGAAGAAGAAGCCTATCCGGACTATTAACAAAAAAACCTACGAGAACTTTCCTCCCTTTTTCTAAACCCATAGCAATGAGAAAGAGATAGTTCAATAGTTCCAGAGCGTGAGCAACGAAAAAGTTAGATATTCTATTTGAGAATTCTAATTGAAATGAAAATTCTGTTTGTTTGCTCAGGCAACGCCTATCGAAGTCCAGTAGCGGAAGCATTGCTGAAGAAAACTAGACCAGACATCCAAGCTGATTCTGCTGGAACCAACCCGGTACTGCCAAGAATCTCTGAAAGCGCTAGGAAATTCTTGAAAATGGAAAATGCTTTACACTATCTTAAAGCAGAACCCGAAGGAATAGACGAGAAGAGACTTGACATGTACGATCTGATAGTTGTCATGGAACCTGAACATAAGGAAATAGTTTTGAGTAAATGTCAAGGTTGCGAGAGCAAAATAGTGGTTTGGAACATAGAAGACCCATATTTTCTCTCGGGACATAGAACAAGAATTTTCCAACAAATAAAAAACAAGGTAAGAAATTTAGCCAACACCATCTAGAACTTCGCGCGCACATATTTTGGAACCATAGAAAGAAATGTTCCTTGTCTAGGTTAGATGCCATTCAACTCGTCCAGAATCTAAATTTATAAAGCCTTGAACCTACGCTATTCTCCACAAGTTGCGTGAATAAAAATGCACGGTTGGAACGGTAAACTATTACGGGTAGACTTAACAAAAGGAAAAGCAGTTCCCCAAAAATACGATGCTAACTTCGCCAAAACCTTCCTCGGCGGAAGAGGTTTTGCAGCAAAAATCCTCTGGGACGAACTGAAACCAGGTGTAGATCCTCTTTCCCCTGAAAACAGGTTAATTTTCGCAGCTGGACCCTTAACAGCCTTTCCGCTTCCCAGCAGCGGCAAACTGTTAGTTGCATCAAAAAGTCCATTGACGGGTGGATACGGTGACGGAAACTTAGGCACCCATGCAACGGTTCAGATGAGGAGGGCTGGATACGACGCCATTGTTGTACAGGGAAAAGCTTCGAAACCCACTATCTTGTATGTCCATGATGCTGAAACAGAGTTTGTCGATGCCAGAGACTACTGGGGAATTGACTCTTTCCAAACTGAAAAACGTCTCAAGAAAGAGTATAGCACAAGCGTAGGTGTTGTCGCTATTGGTCAGGCCGGCGAAAACCAGGTCAAGTTTGCTAATGTGGTTTCTCAAGAAGGTCGGGCAGGTGGCAGGCCGGGTATGGGGGCAGTTATGGGTTCCAAAAACTTGAAAGCGGTTGCCGTTAGGGGAACCAAGACCATGCTGGCGAAGGATTCTAAGGCGTTGAAGGCTATGGGTCTTGAGGCTTATCGGGAAGTGTTGGCAAAGCCGAACTATGCTTTTTGGAAACGTCAAGGAACCATGTCAGTCGTAGAGTGGGGTCAGGAGAATTGTGTTCTTCCAACTCGTAATTTTCGGGAAGGTGTTTTTGAGAAGGCGGATGCGATTGATGGTTTTGCTATGGAAAAGATAAAGGTTTCTAACAGAGGTTGTCCGCATTGTAACATGACTTGTGGCAACGTGGTGGAAGATTCTGAGAAGTTGGGTTCTGAGTTGGATTATGAGAATGTTGCTTTGTTGGGGTCTAACATAGGGTTAGGTAATCTTAAAGAGTTGGCGACTTTGAATAGGCTTGCCGATGAGTATGGTGTTGACACGATTTCTCTTGGGAATTCTATAGGTTTTGCTATGGAGGCTTCGGAAAAGGGGCTAATTGATTACAAGATTGAGTGGGGTGATTTTGAGGAAGCGAAGGCTCTAGCCGAGGATATAGTGTATAAACGTGGATTAGGCGCTGTTCTTGCTGAGGGTGTGCGGTCGGCTTCTGAGAAGGTTGGTGGTGACGCTAAGAAGTGGGCTATGCAGATAAAAGGTTTAGAGGTTTCGGGGTATGATTGTCATACGACTCCTGGGATGGCGTTGTCTTATGGTACTTGTTCTGTTGGTGCTCATCATAAGGATGCTTGGGTTATTTCTTGGGAGGTTTCTACTGGACGTGAAAGTTACGGTGAAGCTAAGGTTGATAAGGTGATTGAGTTGCAGAGGTTAAGGGGTGGGGTGTTTGAGTGTTTCACGACTTGTCGTCTTCCTTGGGTGGAAGTGGGCTTTAGTTTGGATTGGTATCCGAAGTTTTTGAAGGCTGCAACTGGCGTGGACATGACTATGGATGATTTGTTTGTTGTTGCGGATAGAGTGTGGAATTTGATGAGGGCTTTTTGGGTGCGGGAATACGGATCTGCTTGGGGTAGAAGCATGGATGGTCTGCCAGCGAGATGGTTTGACGAGCCTCTTAAAGAGGGGCCTTTCAAGGGAGCAAGTCTGGATCGTGAAAAGTATGACGGTATGCTTCAGGTGTATTATGAGAAGCGAGGTTGGAATGGTCGGGGTATACCTACTAAGACTACATTGACGAAGCTAGGGTTGGGGGATGTTGCTGAAGAGCTTGGTGGATATGTAAAGTTGAGTGCCTAGCTTTTTTTTCTTTGGTTACAGTGTTTCATGGAGCCGTGGTGTGGAGATGACTACTTTGAAGGTGGGGATTACGTTTCATGAGAAGTTTGGTCAGTATGATTTGGGTGCTGACCATCCTTTTAGAGGTGACCGTTTTGCTAATGTTATGAGGCTTTTTGAGGAGCAGGGGTTGCTTCGTCTGCCTGACGTTACGGTTTTGAAGCCTGAGCCTATTACCAAAGAGCAGCTGCTTAGAGTGCATGACAAAGACTATGTGGATTTGATTTTTCGTTTGGCTGAGTTGAGTCAGCCTTATGATATTGAGACGCCGGTTTCGCCTGGGATTCTTGAGGCTGCTAGGTTGGTGGTTGGGGGGTCTGTTGAGGCTGGGGAGGCGGTTTATGAGGATAAGGTTGATAGGGCTGTGGCTTTGGGTGGCGGTTATCATCATGCTGGCAGAAATTATGGTGGTGGTTTTTGTCTTTTCAATGATGTTGCTGTTTTGGTGGAGTTTTTGCGTGATAGGTTTGGGGTGGAGCGTGTTTTGGTTTTGGATTATGATGTGCATTTTGGGAATGGAACCAGCGACATATATTATTCTGATTCTGGGGTGTTGTTTGTTTCGTTGCATCAGGATCCGAGGACTTTGTATCCTGGTACGGGGTTTGTTGAGCAGATTGGAGCTGGTGCTGGAGAAGGATACAATGTTTGTGTGCCTTTGCCTCCGGGAACTGGAGATGAGACTTATCTTGAGGCTTTGAGGGAGGTGTTTGTTCCTTTGGCGGAGGAGTTTAAGCCTGAGATTATTTTGGGTAATGGTGGAAGTGATCCTCATTTTGGTGATGATCTTGGTAGTTTGAATTTGACGGTAAACGGGTTTTTCAGGTTGAGTCGGACTGTTGTGGATGTTGCTGAGAAGTTATGTGGCGGTAGGGTGGTTTTTATGATTGGTAGCGGGTATAATCCTGAGGTTTTGCCAGCTTGTTGGTATGCTTTAACAGCGGGGGTTGTTGGTTTGGAAAAGATTGAAGTTAGTGATCCTTACGGTCCACCAGTAGAACCTGAATGGTGCCGCAGAAAGGTTAGGAAAACAGTTACAGAACTAAAGCAAATTCTGAAGAAACACTGGCACTGCTTCAGGTAAGAGGCTTTTCTCAGAAGTGATATCTGGAAAGTGAAGCAGTTATTCTAATCCTCTTGTTTTCGTCTTAGAAACATTCTAAAAAGTACAAAAATCGCGATAGCAACTGAAATTAGAACCCAGGTTAATTGAATTTCCCACGGAAGCATACAAACACAAAAACTGGTATCGTACAAACAAAGATTTAGGTTTTATGCTCCTTTACTTTTCAACAATGATTTTATCCGTTCCTCGTATTTTCTACGCATCTCTTTCCTTTTGTCTCTGAAATACCAAACTATCATAACAGCAGTCAAAATCAGAATTATGCCAAAGTATGTTTCAACTTTTTCAGTTAAACATGCGTAAAGCACTACGAAGAAATAAGTAAGGCTTGCCGCTAAGAAGAGGTTGTTCTCACCTATTTCCTCTTCAAAACATAATTTAATGAGTAACTCTTGAAAAGAAGTATCCTTCGACCGACCACTTTTTTTCATTTTGGGTCGGTCAATTACAAATCAGCAAGTTCATATAAAATGTTGCTAGTTTTGTTAACATTTAATAGTTTGTGTTAACATCTTATCCGTGAGATGTGAAGACACGTTATGAAATTGAGTAAACAACATAAGCAAATATTGCTGGTCTTACTGGGTAATAATCCGAATGCGTTGAGAGTCAGTGAAATAGTACGTCTTGTTATAAAGTTCAAAATGGAAAAATGGTCATTGTCAACAGGAGAAGACAAGTTCCCTCGACCAAGAGTTATTTCAGCAAGTTTATGTAGAAGCCTGAAAACTTTGCTTGCAAGAGGTCTTGCTACACAACAGCCGGATTACTATGGTTCATTACGATGGCGTTTAACCATTGAAGGTCTTGCTACAGCGAGAGAAGTCAAGCTAGAATTGGAAATTCAGATAGAAAAATTGAGACATCAGATAGAAGAATTAAACGAACTCAAATCTTTCTTGTTGTATAAATCATAATCAGAAGAGTTACCTATCTTTCCGGTATTCTTTTAAGTTCTTTTGGTTCTGCCTCCTTTCTAAATTGGTTTTATTATGACTGCGGTTCCGTATGCAGAGAAGATCGTTGCCGTGCCCTGCAGTATGTCACTTGTTTCAAAGTCTGCTCCAATAACAGCGTTAGCTCCCATCCTTCTAGCGTTTTCAACAAGCCTATCAACAGACTCCTTCCGCGCTTTTTCAGCCTCCGAACTATAAGAAGTGACCTCACCACCAAACATTCCCTGAATACCAGCCTTTAATTTTCCCCCAACACCCCTAGTCCTCACAGTCAAACCATGAACCATACCCAAAACCTTCACAACCTCATAACCAGGCACAGACGGAGTAGTCACAACAAGAACAGACTCCCTACTCAACTTCCAACCCTCCCAAAACCACTTTACCTAACTCAGTATTAAACTTGAAGGCTTGCTTAAAAACTAATAAACAAAAACAATCAATGAATAGCCAACTAGGAGCCGAAAAAAATGCCTTACGTCAAACTAAACGACGGCAACAAAATATGGTACGAAGAAAAAGGAAAAGGAACACCAATCGTATTCATACACGGATGGCTAGGATCATCCTGGCACTTCACCAACCAAATCAACCACTTCTCCAAAACCCACCGAGTCTTCACATTTGACCACAAAGGACACGGAAAAAGCGACAGACCCGAAAACGCAACATACACCCTACCCGAATTCGCAGAAGAACTAAACCAAGCCGTAACCAAACTAATCGGAAACCAAAAAATCGTATTAGCAGGCCACAGCATGGGCGGCTTCATCTCCCAAATCTACGCAACCAACCCAAAACTCAAGAAAAACCTTAAAGGCTTAATCCTAATGTCCACCGCCGCCAAATTTGGAAACCCAGCACTAGACGAATTCGTAGAACTAATCAAAAAAGGCGAAATGACCATAATCGACCCCGGACTCGTAGACAGCATACTAGTTCCAACATGCTTCAACGCAAAGTACATCGAAACCCACCAAGGCACAATCAAAAAATTCGCTGAAGAAGTACTAAAAAACTCAGAGCACGTCGCCTCCAAAACAGCGATTTGCATCGTCGATCACTACAACGTAGAAGACAAACTGGAAAAAATAGACGTCCCAACACTAATCTTAGCAGGAAACGAAGACACATTCATATTCCCAGAAGAAGCCGAGCTAATGCACAAAAAAATCAAAAACTCCGAACTCAAAATATTCTCCCCAAACATCGGACACATGATCCAATTCGAAGCCCTAGAAAAATGCAACAAAGCAATAGAAGAATTTCTAAAAAAACTTTAACAGCAAACCCCTCTTCTACATCTCCTCATTCTGGTTTAGGCAACATAGCTTGAACCTCCACTCCTAAAGCAGAAAGCTGGATAGATAAGCGAGACACAACATTTATGAGTAAAGTTAAAGCCAAACACAACAAAGAAACCGTGTCATGAGAGGCTAAAACATGCCCCCCAAAAAAGGCGACTTCATCCTAATAAACTACACAAGCAAAGTCAAAGAAACAGGAAAAATCTTCGACACCACCAACGAAGACGTAGCCAAACAAGAAAAACTCTACAAAGAAGGAGAAATCTACGAACCACAACTAGTCGTAGTCGGAGAAAACTGGGTGCTAAAAGCCCTAGACGAAGCCCTCCCCAAACTAAAAATCAAAAAAACAGACACCGTGGAAATACCACCCGAAAAAGCCTTCGGAAACCGAGACCCAGAAAAAGTCCGACTAGTCCCACTACGCAGACTAGCAGCCAAAGGAATAACACCCAAACTAGGAGCCCAAATCGAATACGACAAAAAACTAGCAACCGTAAGAACCATGGGATCAGGAAGAGTCCAACTAGACTTCAACCCACCCCTAGCCGGCAAAACCATAGTATATGAGGTTAAAGTTGAGAAAAAACTAAAAACAAACACAGAAAAAATCACAGCACTAATCCACCGCAGAATACCCACCATCGAACAACAAAAATTCAAATTCAAAACAACAAAAACAAACATCACCCTAAACATGCCCGAAGAAGCCTACTACCTAGAAGGAATACAACTCGCAAAAAGAGGCATCGCCCTAGACATCCAACGCTTCCTCCAAGAAATAAAAACAATAAAATTCATCGAAACCTTCAAAAAACGAGAACCCACCACACAACCCAAACAAAAAACCTAATCTATCACACCAGTGACCTTAGCAAGCTTCTCAGCGGAATCACGACTCAACCTTTTCTCTTCCAAAATTGTATACCGCTCAGGACGAATCGTACAAGCCCGCACCAAAGCCTCCACAACACTCTCAGGCTCCACCCCAAGTTCCTCCGCCGTAGCAGGAGTCCCTGCCTTCTGCAGAGTCGCTTTAATGCTTTTCCAATCCATTCTATAAAGATAAGCCATCATCACCGTTCCCACACCACACCGCTCCCCATGCATAGCCCTATTAGGCTCAACAACATCCAACGCATGACTAAACAAATGCTCCGAACCACTGCAAGGTCTACTACTTCCCGCAATGCTCATAGCAACACCACAACTAATCAAAGCCTCCAAAACAACACGAAGACCCTCCTCCACCCCAGGCTTAATAACATCCACGTTTTTCATAACAAGCTTCGCACTCATCAAAGCCAAACTTGCAGCATACTCACCATAATACTCATTTTTCACCTTGTGAGCAAGTTCCCAATCATTAACAGCCGTAAACTTAGCTATGACGTCTCCACATCCACTCGCAGTGAAACGGTAATCCGATTGAATAATAACATCAGTATCCGCAACTATAGCCATAGGAGACTGCGCCATCACAGAGTAAGGTTTCTTCAACCCCTTTAGAGACGCAACAGGACTCACAATACCATCATGAGAAGCAGTGGTTGGCACGCTTATGAATGGAATTCCTCGACGCGCAGAACTAAGCTTCGCAACGTCAATTTTGGTGCCCCCACCGATTCCAAGGACCACCTGAGGCTTCAATTCTCGAATTCTCTCTTCAACCGCCCTTACATCCCATATAGTAGAGGAAGCCACAATAAGGTGGTTAACATCCATTCCCTTGTCATAAAGCAAATCAATAACCCTACGACCTGCAACACGTTGGGTGTCCGGACCCGTCACCACAAACGCAGATTCAGAAAAGCCAAGTCTCTTGCAAATGTCGCTTATAAGGGATAGGGTTTCGTTTCCAACGATTACTTCTCTTGGAAGCTGCATGCGATGTAACTTCATTGTCAATTACAATCACGATTATTGGTGTTAACTAGCTATTAAGTTTCGGTTCTGTTGAATTTAAGGGTGTTTGATTTCAGTAATATGGAGCAGAGTTTCGAAACGTTTTTAAATGCGTCGGTTATGAATATACATTCCGCTAACTTCTCCCGATATATTCTCGTGACTATCATTTCTCGGGGGAAAATAACAAAATGCATGAAACAATTGACCGATTAGCCTTAAAAGGAACAACAACCATAGGCGTCGTTTGCACAGATGGGGTTATCCTATCTTCAGACACACGTGTGACAATGGGATACTTTGTAGCTCACAAAAAAGGGAAAAAAATATACCAAATAGACGACCATTTGGCCATGACCATCTCAGGCACCGTCGCCGACGCACAACGAATCGTTGAAATCCTAAAAGTAAACGCGCGGCTCTACAAACTAAACATCGGAAGACCCATGCCTGTAAGCTCCGCAGCCCGACTTATCGCAAACCTCTTCTTCTCTGCCCGTTTAGCGCCCTTGATAGCCCAGATTCTTATTGGCGGAGTTGACGACACAGGCCCTCACGTTTTCTCCTTAGATCCTTTCGGAAGTCTCACAGAAGAAAAATGCGTTGCCACAGGGTCAGGTTCACCAATAGCCTATGGTGTTCTGGAAGACAAATACAAAGAAGGGGCAAAAATAGCGGATCTTCTATCGGTGGTTGTTCGTGCTGTTGACTCTGCCATGAAAAGGGACACTGCAAGCGGAGACAGCTTTGACGTATCAGTCATAACTGAAAAGGGTTATCGTGAATTAGGCGATGAAGAAAAGAAGAGTACTTTAAGAGGCTCCTAAGGAGCGATAAAGAAGCGTGACAGTACCTGGTAAAACCAAAGTGGAAATGAGTCAACACATACTTGAACATATTCCGCAGCAAGCTGAAGTCACCCGCATAGAGTTTGAGGGACCAGCTCTGGCGGTTTACACGAAAAAGCCGGAGATTCTAATTGAACAAAGTTATGTCATTGCAGATATCGTCAACTTTATTAGGAAAAGAATAGTTGTGCGTTCCGACCCTTCCGTAAGATTGGACGAGAAAGATACAGAGAGAACCATACATGAAATAGTTTCTCCAGATGCAGAGATCACGAACGTAAATTTTGATCCAAGCCTTGGTGAAGTAGTTATAGAAGCTAAAAAGCCAGGTATGGTCATTGGAAAAAATGGAGGTGTCTTACAAGAGATAGTCAAACAGACACGATGGAGACCCCGTATTTTAAGGAGTCCTCCGATACCATCCAAAATCGTAGCTCACACGCGCCATTTTCTTTACTCAGAAAGCAAGGAACGGGAGAGAATACTTCGCACGGTTGGCGAAAGAATTTTCAGACCTATGGTCCATGAGACTGGAGACGTTCGAATTACGGCCTTGGGCGGCTTCCAAGAAGTAGGAAGATCAGCGATACTCGTGCAAACAAGGGAAAGCAATGTGTTGCTAGACTGCGGCATCAACCCAGGTTCCACAAATTCCCTCAACGCTTTCCCAAGACTTGACGCCCCCCAATTTGATCTAGACGCTTTAGACGCCGTCGTCATAAGCCACGCACACTTGGATCACTGTGGATTTCTTCCCTTTCTATTCAAATACGGATACGACGGGCCAGTTTACTGTTCAGCTCCTACTTCAAGTCTCATGACTTTGCTTCAATTAGATTACCTAGATGTTTTAAGCAAACAGGGAATAATGCCGCCTTATGATCAAAAGGACGTGCGGAATACTGTGCTACACACCATTCCCTTGCGATATGGTGCTGTGACCGATATAGCACCGGATATTCGTCTAACTTTACACAATTCTGGGCACATTCTTGGCGCGTCTCTGATTCATTTACACATTGGTGAGGGGCTACACAACCTAGTTTATACAGGTGATTACAAATATGGCCAAACAATGCTTCTTGAACCAGCTGCCACGATGTTTCCACGGGTGGAGACCATAATAACGGAAAGTACGTATGGAGCTCCAAGAGATCTGATGCCTTCCAGAATAGAAGCTGAAGAAAGACTTGCGGAGGTAATTAATGAAACCTTGGATCGGGGAGGTAAAGTGTTGATTCCTGTTCCGGCGGTGGGAAGAGCTCAAGAAATTATGCTGATCATTGATGGGTATATGCGGCGGGGGTTGATGAGGGAAGCACCTGTGTTCATAGAGGGCATGATTTCCGAGGCAACCGCCATTCACACAGCTTATCCGGAATATTTAGCAAGGGGAGTTCGAAACAGTATTCTGCATGATGGAATCAACCCCTTCCAATCAGACTACTTCACCATTGTGGAGCATCCCAGTGCAAGAGAAGAAATTGTGGACGGTGAACAATGTATTATCATGGCGACCTCAGGTATGCTGGAAGGTGGACCCGTAATCGACTATTTTAAACGTTTGGTAGCGGACAAACGCAATACGATAATTTTTGTTAGCTATCAGATTGAGGGAACCATGGGACGGAGAGTTCAGAAGGGCTTAAGTGAAACGCCTATAATAAACAGCGACGGAAAAATTGAAGTAATAAAAGTGAATTTGCAGGTTGAATCCATCGAGGGATTTTCTGGTCACTCGGATAGGAGACAAATCGTCAATTACCTTCGGCGAGTCAAGCCTAAACCTGAGAGAATAATTGTGGTTCATGGCGAAAAAGCGAAGTGCCTGAACATGGCCAACTTTTTTAAGAGAAAGTATAAAGTTGGAACAATTGTGCCAGATATTCTAGAAACAGTCAAGCTGCGGTAGCCGTTTTTTCTTTTGGAGTAACGGTTTTTTCTCGCCAAATCGTAATGGAACTTGGTACTATAACCACTCGCTCTTCGCCTAGACGGGCGATGTCTCCTCCGATGGATTTGGTGAACTCGTATAGTTCGTTTACTGCCTTTTTGACGTCTTCAACGCTTTTTCTTGCTAGAGGACTGACCCTTAGGATAAGGATGTTTCCCGACTTGAGTTCGCGTTTGATAACTTTTATGTCGTTGAGGGTGCGTAATGGCAGAGCTTTCAAGTAAGCTTTCTTTCGGGTTTTTTTGTTTTCCGGTCCTGAGGTTGACAAGCAGCGTTCACTTCCCTAACTAGTTAGAGATGTTTTACTTTAAATATTTCCGTTTTGTTGAACGTGTATTCTAACAAAAATTGAGGTTATGAATTAAAGCTTTATAATTTTTGTGAATCAGTGTTATGGAATGGAGTGCTTTAGCAACTAGAAGATTTATAGGAGCGTCTGAAAACACGTCATCTCAAAAAGGCGGTAAAAGTCTGAACAGAATTTCATTGGAATGTCCTTAGGTGGTTCCAGAGTTTGTCACCTACGTGGTGGATGTTTTTTACAATTTTTCCATGTTTCATATTTTTCATAGCTTGCGAATTGAATAGAGCAACGCCTATGGCTAAGGGTTTATCGTGGCGTTCATCCACAATGAGAAGAAGATCGTTTTCTTTGAAATCTCCCTTAATGTTAACAACGCCGGGAGCCATCACATCGGCTCCCTTGCAAACGTACGGAACAGCACCCATGTCCACCACGATTCTAGAGATAAAGGGGAGAGCTTCATCGAAGGCTAGGGTGGGGAAAAGCTCGTCGTCTAACCTCGCTAACAAGGGCTTTCCGTTAAGAAAGAAGATTTCAGCAGTTTCTATTTCGTTCACTTCGATGCGTGGTTTAGCCCCCAGCAATTGTTCAACTTCTGTTTTGAGTCTTTGAGAAAAATTGAGGAGAAGTTTTCTTGCTTCCTTTTCTTTTAGAAAATGTCGTCGAGGCTTTTTCTGCATCGTTGTCACCATGTTCTGACTGATATTTTCTGGAGTTTGTTGTGTTTATGTGGTTTGTGCTATTTTTTAATGGTTGGTGGACATACATCGCAAGCTTCTGGAACCGCGAGGAAATTCTTATGCCAATCACATATGAGGTCTCCGGTTCTAAGGACCTTACATAACTTGCAAAACTGTAGCATGGAGTCAAAGGGGGAAAGTTTCTCTGTTGCGATGCCTTCAGCGATTTCATCTACGATAGCTCGAACAGAAGGGGAGGCTTCAAGCTGTTTCACTCTCTTGTCTCCCCGCTTCGAATAAACATAATGACTTATGGAAGCTTGGGTTGTTCCAAGCTTTTCAGCAGCAGCTATCTGAGAGAAATGATATTTCTCAATGAGACTCTTGGCTACTAGAGACCGGAATGCAGGCAGCACGGATCGCACAACAAGTTCGCATGGTGGTCGCAACTTATATCCACATAATTATAACAGTGTTATTGCTTATAAATGTAAAGCGTTTGAGCGATTCACGTTCCTTCAAATGCACTACTTATATAGTGGGCTTGTTGAGATGAATATTCGAGGTCTCCAGCATTGCCGACTTTTGAAGATTATCTCAATAACGTAGAACTCCAAGAGCTACTGGAAGAGCTTAGAGTTCCTAGAATTGAGACGCTTATGGAAGAGGTAAAACATTTCACTGAAAAAGAGGCGGAGAGAAGAGACAAAATTCTGTTAAGCTACTTTGGTGAAGACGAAATTAAACGTATCATCGACTCCATTGTTCAGGGTTTGCTTTCGTCACCAAAACTGAGAAAAGACGCTGAGGTTTTGGATGTGGGCGCAGGCTCCGGCTTCTTCACCGTGAAGATTGTGGATAAAGTGAGTCGGCATCTGCCAGAAGCGACTTTCTATGCCATGGACCTGACACCTGCCATGCTACGGGTGTTGGCGAGAAAGACTCCAGAGATTACGCCCTTTCTTGGAGTGGCAGAGAACGTTCGGGGAAGCGTGGAACAAGCGAGAAAATACCTGAACATTCCGGAGAAATTTGATGCCATCTTCTCAACCTTAATGCTGCATCATTGCTTAGATATCGAAAGGGTTTTTGAGAGTTTCAGGGAAGTCGCAGAGGTTAATGGAAAGGTGGTAGCTATAGATCTTTGTAGGCATTCCTTTGAAGAGTTTAGAGAAGAAATGGGCGACTTACACCTTGGATTCGAGCCAGAACTGCTTAAAGGGATAGCTGAAAAACACTTTTCCACGGTTCAGGTAAAGAAGATACCCGGCATTTGCTGCGACCACTCTGGCAGATCTGCAGAGCTCTTCATAGCGTTTATGACGCCGTGAGCCGAGACTAGATGGGTCCTATTTGGATTCTAATAACAGTGATATGTTGAGAACAATGTTTTTCAGAAAAACAGGTTACGCCAAAAAGAGGAGATTATATGTCCTGTGCGCGCGCATGACTGATATTTGTCGATGGGCTTCTACTGCTCGACAATCTTTGCAAAACGTTCTTTTTGCTGGCTTATTCTTGTTTTTTCGATTTTTTCTTCATTTCCCACCGTGAAATGGCATTGCAAACGTAAAAAAAAATGGCAACATAACAATTACAAATACAAGCGCGCCTCCTCCGGATAACAGAAGAGCCCTCGGCAACCCTTCGAACCCAAAAGTAATCACCCACCAAGCGCCCATGCCAGAAGCGAAAACCGTCGGGACAAAAAGGGCAAGCGTCATGATGTTTTTTAAGGTAATACGTCTGACTACTCGGGTCCTGCGAGCCTTAAGAAATCCCTTAATTGCTTTCTTCGCAAAAAAGAAGTAAGACAGAAATGATATGACCAGCAGAACTATAAAAACTGTCACTTGCAAGATATCCAAGGCTATTATTCTCCATACTTAACATACTTTACTTTGTAAAGATTGATAGATATTCTTTGTCTTTTAATAATATTCTATGCCATGAAGCAAAATCTACGTGGTGTTCCTTTTATTTTGCTCCTAACACTTCCATGAAGGCGTCGAGCTTCGCTGTGGCTTCAGCCTTTGAGTAAACTCTGTCATCTGTGTGATCCGCTTCTAATATAAGGCTTGGAATCCCGTATTCTTCCCTCAAAACCTTCTGAATGGTTAAGTTACCTATCGAAGTTGCTTTACATGATCTGCTTGAAAGTAAAACAATTCCATCTATGTCAAAATCCTTTACAAGTCCACTAATCCAGTTTTTTGACCAGCGTATCGGCATGTTAGTTGGATTGAGAAGCGTTTTGTATGCCATGCTTTCAAAGGGCTTTGCAGAGTTTAGACTTGTCATACCCCATGTTGCTGTGTAAAGTTCGTGGACAAAAACAGCTCCATACTTTTCTTCCAAATAGTTAAACATCCGCAGATGATGCCAGTAAGGTATTCCGCTAAGCAAAAGTCTAAACTTCTCGTTTTCAAGGACTCCCACACCTTCTTTAACCCGCGTAGACACTTCGTCTAGAAGCCTTTCATAATATTCCACAGCCTCCTGCGTTCCTGCTGAGGCTACCATGGGAAACATTGCAGCAGAGGAGTCTGTAACCCCCATGGGGCAAGGCTTAGCTCTTCTTTGTTCAAGGACTTTGCGCCACAATTCTGCAGCCTTATCAGACAGCCTTACAGCTTCTTTCAGCTTCTCCTCGTCTAAATTTGTTTCAGTAATCTTCTCAAGCGCGGACACGAGAACCCTTAACTGCTCTTCAACATATTTCACGTGATGATTTTCTATTTTGTCGGTGATGGCGGGGGAGTCTATGACGTATAGTGGGCACTTGAGGGTTTGAGCCATCAATTCCCACCACTTCATATAGACTACACAGACGTTTTTTGTCGACAACAGAACGTCTGGTTTCTCCATCCCCCCAAAGGGCGCTTCACCTCCAAGCACAGAACCCATTACACATCTAGTGTAGGAGCACAGGTCTCTGGAGACACCATATGCCTCCGAAACTTCAAACAGGTTACGAGACGCTTTCATAACCGTTGCGACACAAGCATAGTTTTCAGGAAAAAGTGGCTGAATTCCCAGGGTGTATAATATTTCTAAAGGCGGCGATACGGCAGTCAACCAAGCCACCCACCTGCCTTCATTGTGCGCTTGAACGGCATTCATATAATGAACCGCAACCAAGCTTGTTACTTCTCTAGCCGCTGAAATACTTCTTCTAGCTCGTTTTGACATATACCTCTACCTCAACATTTCCACGAAAGCTTCGACACGAGTTTTGAGGGCTCCCCTAGCCAAGGGATACTCGTATTCAAGGTATAATGAAGGGATTCCCTCCTCTTTAACAGCTTGTCCCAACGTTACATAATCAAAAAGATAGGGTTCACAAAACTTCCTCGTCAAAAACACGATGCCCTCTACCTGGAACGCTTTAACCATAAGTTTAAGATAGTTTATTCGATCTTTAATTGGAGAACCATATGGCGACGGAATTCTTATGTATCGCCTACTTATGCCCTCTATGGGTTTTGCTTCGTGGTCCACGAGATTCCAGAAGTATCTGGACCCGCTGTCAAGGTCGTCTGAAACTATAATTCCACCAGAATCCTCTATCACCTTTAGCACATCTGGATCATCTACGATGTGACCTGAAACAAGCAATCTGGCTTCGCCTTCCGGATAATCTTCGCGTTCGGTGATCTCGCTTACAAGTTTCTCGAGTAGCTGATTGTGCAGGTTTTTAGGTGTAGTCATGCTTGAGAGTACTACTTCAAGTGCCTCTACACCGGAGATTGGTGGAGATTCTTTTCTCCTTAGCCAATATAGTTTTTTCAGAAGCCTCCTGTTCTCATTGTAGGTATCTATGGCGTTTTTCAGATCTTTTTCGGAAATGTTTTTGCCAACGAAATCCTCCATGAAATTCTTGAACCTTTCAATTTCACTGGCAAAATATTTGTAAGCCTCTTCGGAACGGTTAGTTGGATAATGTAAAAGATAAGCATATGGTTTGTCGGAAATCTGCTTCCATATGCCATAAAATCCCCTCATGGAGTCGCATAGAGCGGGTAAAGTTAGAAGGTCTAGGTATCCATATTTTTCTTCAAGAAGCGCTTCCATGAATCCACGCGTGAAGGAGCAGGCGAAGCTAGGTAGATACGCGTCGGCTTTGGAAAAGGTTTCAGCCTTACCCATCACCTCTACCGGCAAAGCTTCACTGGCATAGATGATTTCCTCTGGAGTGTAGGGTGATATGCAACCTACAACTTTCTTTCCAGTCTTCTTCCACTCGGCTGCAACACTATCCCTTGTCTCGAAAAGCTCTCGAAACTTTTCCAATGTAACATTTTTTTTCATTTTTTATTCTCTTGTGGTCTTGAATGGGAAAAGGTAATTGAGACAGTTCAGCCTAAATAAGCTTTCTTCATTAATATGTGCGCAACTTGTAAAGTTTAAAAGGGTTAATAAGCTTCGTAACAACATTCACGGGAGGAATTCTGTATGGGTAAACTGTTTGAACCAATTAAAATCGGCACCATGGAACTGAAGAACAGGATAGTTATGCCGCCTATGGGTACGAACTTCTCAACAGAAGACGGCTACGCAACCAAGCGTCTGATTAAGTATCATGTGGAAAGGGCAAAGGGCGGCGTTGGCTTGATAATCGTTGAGGGCGCCTACGTAGAGCCTAGAGGTAAGGGTACCGTCAGGCAATTAGCCGTAGACCACAACGACAAAATTTCTGGGTTGAAGAAGCTGGCTACCGCGATAAAAGCAAACGGTGCCAAGGCTGCGCTTCAACTGTTCCATGGTGGCAGACAATCGCACTCCTTAATCATTGGAACCCAACCGGTTTCCGCCTCAGAAGTTTTCTGTCGGTTGACACGGGAAACTCCTAGGGCGTTGACTGTTGAGGAAATCCAAGAGGTAATAGAAGCCTTTGCTGAGGGAGCGAGAAGAACCAAGACGGCTGGATTCGATGCGGTGGAAATTCACGGCGCCCACGGATACCTTATAAATCAGTTTTTGTCTCCGCTCACAAACAAACGAACCGACAAATACGGTGGAGACGTAAAAGGCAGAACAAGATTTCTCCTCGAAATTCTAGAGCGCACTAGAGACAAAGTGGGCAGTAATTATCCTATTCTCTGCAGAATCAACGGAGACGACTACATTGAAGGCGGTCTTACCTTAGAAGAAACAAAGAAGATTGCTCAGATGCTGGAAGCCGCAGGTGTAGATGTCCTTCACATATCTGGAGGTATCTACGATTCACCTGTGCCGGTTACTAGCGGTCCAATGGCTCTTTCTCGAGGTCACATGGTGCACTTGGCTGCAGGGATAAAGAAGGTTGTTGATGTTCCCGTTATTGCCGTGGGGAGAATCAACGATTCTGAACTAGCTGAAAAAATATTGCAGGAAGGAAAAGCTGATTTGATTTCTATGGGGAGAGCCTTGCTGGCGGACCCTGAGTTACCGGAGAAGGCAGTTGCTGGAGCGTTAGATGACATTAGAAGCTGTACAGCTTGCGACGAGTGTATAGCCAGATTGTCCTTCAACGAGGACATCGCTTGTTCCGTAAACGCTGCCTTGGGAAGGGAAGAAGACTATAGGATTAGGAAGGCGGAGGTCCCGAAGAAAGTTCTTATCGTTGGCGGAGGACCGGCAGGTATGGAGGCGGCTAGAGTCTCAGCCCTTAGAGGACACGAGGTTGTCTTGTATGAGAAAAGCGATAGGTTGGGAGGGCAACTAAATCTGGCTGTTGTTCCATCCCACAAGGAGGAAATGAAGAGCGTAACACAGTATCTTGAAAACCAAATTCGCAAACTTGGAGTGAAAGTTGTGTTGAACGAAGAAGCTACTCCTCTGCTTGTTGAAAAAATCAAACCCGACGTGGTGTTCATGGCTACTGGATCGGTTCCAACCATTCCGGAAATTCTTGGAGTTAAAGGAGACCATGTTGTTACTGCTCACGATGTCCTCGCTGGTAAAGCAGTGGTTAGGGAAAGGGTTGTTGTAGTCGGTGGTGGAATGGTTGGCGCCGAAACAGCAGAGTTCTTAGCTGAAAAGGGTAAGAAAGTGACGATTTTAGAGATGTTGAGAAGGATTGGCATGGATATGGTTCCTATGGCTATACTGATGTTGTACCAAAGGCTCAAGAAACTCGGTGTTGCCATGATTACCAACGCAAAGGTTGAAGAAATAACAGAAGAGGGCGTAGTCTACGAAAAGGATGGAGAGAAACAAACTGTAAAGGCGGATAATGTGGTGCTCGCCGTGGGAACAAAACCGAATGTAGGCCTAATGAAAGCACTGGAGGACAAAGTCTCAGAACTCTACGCCATAGGAAGCGCCAAAGAACCAGGCAACGTGCTCGAGGCGATTCATGGAGGTTCCCGACTGGCCCGTGAAATATAGCGTGAATAGCCATTAGGTGGGCAAAAGATTTGTGGAGTCATAGCCGCTCAATATCGTTATCGTTGCACAGTTAAACAACAAAATCTTGGGCGCACGCTTTTACTGTTCTATAAGTCCTTGGCAAATTTTACAAGCTTCGATAACGTCCAAGCCTTTTTTTGTTGTCCTATAAAAGTTGCCTTCTTTCTTAACAAAATTCTTAGACAACAACTGATTCAAATAATATTGTATTTGTCTGAAATTCAACTTAACTTCTTTCATTATATGAGTCTTTAGTTTTCCATGTCGTGCGTTCTCTAAAATTCCGATTACTATGTCGTGCCTGACTCTTCGCCTCGTTGACTTTCTGCTTCTGCGTGTGCGCGCATCCGTTTTCAGCCTTAACAAGGTCTAAACCTCATCCTAGAGTAGCCTTCTAAAAAATAAAACCTTTGTTATTAGGGAAGTGCCTACAATCAACAAACGGGAAAATGGTTTGCAGATTTTTCTATAACTAGACAGTAAACTTTAAATGCTGATACTTAAAGAATTTTGCTTGGTGATGGATGGTAGCCGAGAACTCCTTTCTCTCTCAGCAGAGGGTTTTATAAAACTCGTTTGAGCCATCCATCACGCAAGAAAGATAAACAAAGATAATAAGCGCTCTTAAAATTTTCTGGAACTAAGTTCTATTTTAAGAATGAACGCCTACTGAAAAATAAAGGGAATAGTAAAAAGGGCGCAAGCTTCTTATGTGCACGCAAAGCTTCTTTATAGCCAGCAACATAAAAAAACTTTCGTGGTGAGTTATATGAAGATTGAAGATGTTAAGAAGATTGGAGTTCTTGGCACTGGTGTAATGGGAAGCGGAATAGTTCAGGTTTTTGCAACCTTCGGCTTCGATGTTGTTGTCAAAAGCAGAAGCGATGCTGCCCTCAAGCGTGCAATGAACGAGATTATAGACGGCAAATACGGACTTAAAAAGGGAGTTAGCAGAGGTAAAATAACTCAAGAGCAGATGGACAGAGCCGCTAAGAGGATTAAACTGAAAACTGACATGGACGAATTCTGCAGGGATGTTGATATGATCACTGAATGCTTTCCCGAAGACCTAAATCTGAAAATTAAAGTTTTCGCCGAATTGGACAGGAAGTGCCCCAAACGTACCATTCTGGCAACCACCAGCTCCGGATTGAGCATTACAGCTCTCGCAGGGGCAACCCAAAGGCCTGGCAAGGTTATTGGTACCCACTGGTTTAATCCTCCACCAGTAAACCCAGGTCCGGGTGGGGTAGGGGCAGTGGAAGTGATAAGAGCTCCTGACACTTCAGATGAAACCGTTGGGGTTGTTAAAGGCGTTTTAGAAAAATGTGGAAAAATGGCTATAGTGTTTAAAGACGCTCCAAGGGCTTACGGTTACATCGCCAACAGATGCTTTTTTGCGTTAGCACAGGAAGCCATGCGAATAGTTGAGGAAGGCACTGCAACAGAAACCGACGTAGACAACGTCTTAAAGTTTGGATACGGTTTCCCAATAGGCCCCTTCGAATTGTCAAGATATTTAGCCGCGCGGGGAGGAGAACCAAAAAGAATGCGCCTGGGTGAGAGATGAAGGCCAGAGTTTTGTTGATCTAGAAATTTCTGCCGAGAACCAAAATGGAGAAAAGGTGGCGGTAGGTAAGGCTCAAGTGATACTTCCATAAGAATCGGATAAAAATGAAAAAGGTATAGGTCACGAGCTTAGCGTAAGTATTTTTCTAGGAAAACAAACTCCTTCAACTTTTTTCTTTCTCGAGGAACTGGAGACTCGTTTGGAAAACCTATAGGTAGCAGTGCTATAACCGCCAACTCCTCAGGAATCATCAGAAGGCGTTTAACCTCCTCTTCATCGAAGGCGCCGATCCAACAGGTGCCATAACCCAAACTTGTTGCAGCCAAAACCATGTGCTCAACAGCTATCATAGGGTCCTGTCTAAACCATCTCGGCGAAGCTTCAGAATCGCCAAGAGCTACGACAATTACACCAGCGTCTGCAATGAACATTTGGTAGCCCGCCGCCTCGGCTAGAGCCCTCTTCCTTTTAAGGTCTTTGACCACAACGAAAAACCAAGGCTGACGGTTGCCCGCTGAAGGTGCCAAACGACCAGCCTCCAGAATCGTCTTCAGCTTTTCGTTTGGAATTGGTTTTGGAAGGAACTTTCGTATGCTTCTTCTGGTTTTTATGGCTTCAAAAACATCCATCACAAACACCTTTTCTTCTACTCTCTGAAGTAGGGAGAGGGGGCTATATATACCCTCAACATGATTTGTGACACAAAACCCGAAACGGTTACCCTCCAGTCTACGACCTTGGTGAGTTGGTAAAGAAACGAGCTTTAGAGTGAGAACGTTCAAAGTGACTGTGTAGGATTTTTGAGGGACCATGACGGTGAAGGTTCCTTAGATGCAGGTTCTGAAGGTTTATGAGCGCCCAAATGTGGTTACAACTTCGCCTATGCCATACTTCAGTCCTTCATGTATAAAGGTGTGGTCAACAGAAGAGAGCGCGTGTAGTTTTTATATTTAAAAGCCTTTATTGTTTAACATGATTCATAGAAACTTGTCAGAGCAGAAGGAGAGAGTGATGTTAGATGTCTATGAAATTATCTACAGGTAAAGAAATACCGATAGAGATGTATAAAGCGAGGATGGTTCAAAAAATTTGGTTGCCGCCTGTGGAAACGCGGCTTAAAGCTATAGAAGAGGCAGGTTACAACACATTCTTGCTCAAAACCAAGGACATATTTCTCGACATGCTTACTGATAGCGGCGTAAACGCTATGAGTGACAACCAATTCGCCGGTATGATAAAAGCCGATGATGCCTATGCTGGCAGTATGACTTTTTATGAATTCGCTGAGGCAGTAGAAGATGTTTTGGGATACAAATACGTAATGAATGTTCACCAAGGAAGGGCAGCAGAGCACCTAATAACCAAGATATTCGCAAAATCAGGCGACGTTATTCCCACAAACTACCATTTTACCACCACTAAAGCGCACATGGAACTGATAGGGGCAATATGCCTAGAAATTTACACTGACGAAGCACTGAAAACCAAAAGCATTCACCCATTCAAGGGCAATATGGATCCTCAAAAGTTGAAAAACACCATTAAAAAACATGGTAGAGACAAGATACCTTTTGTTCGGATGGAAGCGACAACTAACCTACTCGGTGGGCAACCTTTTTCCATGGAAAATCTGAAGGAAATAACACAGATTTGCAATGAACGCGACATTCCTCTGGTACTGGATGGAAGTCTAATTTGTGAAAATGCCTACCTCATAAAACAGAGACAAAAAGGGTATGAAAATAAAACTGTTGCAGAAATAGTTAAAGAAATGTGTAGTCTTGCAGATTTGTTCTATATGAGTGGAAGGAAAAACACATGCGTCAGAGGCGGTCTCATAGCAACAAACAATGAAGAGTTTTTTGAAAAAATAAAACCATGGCTTCCAGTGTATGAAGGCTTCTTTACATATGGTGGCATGTCTATGAGAGAAATCGGCGCTATGGCGGTTGGAGTAAAGGAAATGGTTGACCCTGATGTTGCGGGTTGTTCAATAAAGCAGATAAAATATTTTGTTAATAGACTTGTTGAAACAGGAATTCCAGTGGTTACACCACCAGGCGGATTAGCTTGCCATTTAGACGCAAAGAAGTTCTTGCCACATGTTCCTCAAGCACAATATCCGGCAGGAGCCCTGACAGCCGCACTTTACATAGCATCAGGGATAAGAAGTATGGAAAGAGGAACGCTGTCAATGGATAGAGACAAAGAAGGAAACGAGGTTCTTTCTGATTTAGAACTCACAAGGATTGCGGTTCCAAGGAGAGTCTACACAATGGCGCATATTGAATATGCCGTTGACAGAATAAATTGGCTATATAAGCACAGAGATTTAATAAAAGGGCTAAAATTTGTATATGAACCACCGGTACTCAGGTTCTTCCTCGGAAAGTTGGAAGCTATAGACAATTGGGGAAGAAACCTATGTGAAGCATACGAAAAAGAATTAGGCCCTTACTGAACCTCTGCATTGAATCGAATTACGCAATTTTTATACAAAAATGTGCGCCCGCTATATGCGTATGCGCCCTTTTCAGCTTTGTTTCACAAAACAATTCCTAATACAGATAGGTTTTTCTGGTTGGTATCTCACCATTATAAATCAATGTGAGGACCAATTTTGAAGGGACATGACATAATCATAGTTGGTGCTGGCATAATAGGCATGTCCTCCGCTTATCATTTACAAAAAAACAACCCTAACAAAAAAATTCTAGTCATCGACAAGGAAACAGGCGCCGGCCAAGGAAACACAGCAAAAGCCGCTGGAATGTTTAGAAACACCTTTTCTTCCAGAACTAGCCAAATTTTGTCTGACACTTCGATCAATTTTTACAGCCACCTTCAAAATGAAATGAACTACGACATTCGTTTGATAAAAACGGGTTACCTTTGGTTGCTGAGCAAACGACAACTTGATGAGTACTCTCCAACTATAAAAAAGATGATGAAACACGGAATAGAAATAAAAATACTCAAAAAAGACGAGTTGAAGAAGATACCGAAACTAAATTTAGAACTAAACAAAAACCGTGAAGAAACGAAATACTTGGGGCTCGAAAACATACATAAAGGTTTGCTGGGAACAAAATGTGGTGAACTCGACCAAAGTGAACTTGTGAAATTTTACAAAGAAGAGTTTGAAAAATGGGGCGGTGAAACCCATTTTAACACAAAAGTTCATGGATTTATTATCACGCCAAAAAACGAATTTGGAGTCGCACCCTTTGTCTGGCAGAATCCAAAAATTAATGGAGTTACAACAGAAAATGGTGAAGTTTACGGTGATAAAATAGTATTGGCGACTGGTGCCTATTCGCATGAACTTTTGAATCCCATCGGTATAGATAGCCACAGTAGACCTAAGAAAAGGCAGTTATTTCAGTTACAAGGTTCTAATTTAGAAGAATTGCTATACGTAAAAGGTTTCAACGAAGAAGGAATTTTGCCTTTTACCATTTTACCCAAATCTGGAGTATATGTTAAACCTGATGAAACAGGAAAAGGCTTTTGGACTGGTTGCGCAGACGACCTAGGAAGACCCTTTAGCCTAGACGTAACTCCTGAAAAAAGCTTTTACGAGTTCAACATTCGTCCGATTCTAACTAAATATCTTCCTCAGTTTGAAAATGCGCGCATCGTGAATAAACTTGCTGGCTTGTATGCATGTAACACAATAGACGGGAATCCCTACGTTTTTGAAAAGTATGGATTAATAGTGATCAGTGGATGCAGCGGTAGTGGAATCATGAAAGCAGACGCTATAGGAAGAATTGTAGACGCCCTTTATCGGAGGAAAGGGGAAGCAGAATTATATGGTAACGTGAAGTTTAGGGTTAGTGATCTAGGCATAGAAAAAAGAAATGTCGAAAACGAGGAATTTATGATCTAAATATTCGTAGCATACGATATGTCGAGTAAATAAGCCCAAAATGAACGTTTTGCTTATTGATGATCTCGGCATTTTTTGTATGTATCTGTGCGCGCTATGTTTCTTTTCTTTTTTAGAAGTTTTGCGTTATGTTAAAGGCAAGTATCACAGGTTTCAGGTGAATCCACGATGTTAATCCACACTCTACAATGTTAATCCATAATTCATAAACTTATTATCACGTAATTGTAATGAACGCTTAAGTGTTAAATCATGAATGCTCTACCTTTAACGCGTAGGAACTTGCTATACATAATACAAAATAATAAAACTGTTCAGAATTAAATTATGAATCGAAGGAGTACAGCGTAATGCCTACATGTGGCGCAAATCAGGTATGGTTGTAAACTATGGAGTACTTCCTCCTATTCTTGATATGGATCGCTGCGGCTTTCTTTTTTCCAGTGATGCTTAGAAGATTTCAGATACCGTGGGTAACCGCGGTCATTTTCGCAGGAATCCTTTTGGGACCATACGGTTTAGGAATTGTTAATACAGGATTGGTTACGGATTTCCTTGCAACCATCGGGCTTGTTTTTCTCATGTTCACCGCTGGATTAGACACAAAGTTTTCAGTTTTAAAGAGAGCGGGAAAAGATGTGATGTATTTCTCCATGTTAAACTTTTGTATACCCTTTGCCACAGGGTGCCTTCTTGGAATTTGCTTTGGGTTAAATGTTTTAGCATCATTAGTTTTGGGAGTCTGCTTTAGTTCATCTTCTGTTGGGGTGATAATTCCAATGTTAAGAGAGTTGAAGGTTAAATCAAGAATTAAATCAACGGTGATACCTGCAATGTTTCTTGAAGACGTAATTAGTTTGATCCTTCTCGCAGTCTTAATAAAGGCAGTAGCGCCCATCTCTGCGATACCTCTGGAGTTTTTTCCAGGCGCCTTGTTTATCTTCCTAATCATAGTTTTCTACGTAATTCCAATACTTCAAGAATGGCTTTTTGAGTGGGGACCTAAAAAGGACATATTTGAAGGACAGATGAGGGCAGTTTTTGTCACCCTAGCTTTAGTAGCGTTAATGGCAGAGCTGATAGGTGTCCACGCCATGGTAGGCGGTTTCTTAGCTGGCTTAACCCTCTCCGACATGTTAGTAAAACGAAGAAAACTCGCAGAGCACATTTTTGCTATCAGTTACGGATTCTTGATCCCCATTTTCCTACTTAATCTAGGGATGGAAACGGACATAACGACGCTTTTCGCGCCCAGAGACGCGCTTTTAACAGGCTTGATTGTTATTTCTTTGATAACAAGTAAGGCGGTGAGCGGTTTTCTAGGGGCTCGGCTTATAGGTTTCCCTTTGAGGAGCAGCTTGGGGATGGGTTTTATGACCATTGCTCAGATGTCAACAACTCTAGCGACGGCAAGCCTAGCCCTCAAGTACGGGATTTTTGCCGAGGACATCCTAGTGGCTTTGGTTATTTTATCCATAGTGACTATCATAATCGCCCCGTTATTAACTGAGTTAGCTTTAGGATACAAGGTCGAGAAACCAAGTAATTTCACGTTATTATGGCGCGGAAAAGAGTCGTGAAAAGAATGGCTGTGAAGAGCCGCGCACGCAACTGTATTTAATATGCTTTTGGTTGCTGCAATTCTATCTAGGCTATTTTTCTGCCTCTAAACCTAAAGTATCGGGGATTGTAGAGTATCCTAGATGTTGAATAGAATTGTTTTTCACGTAGTCCCAAGGCGATTTCTAAAAGTTCCGGTAAAGTCCTGTACGTAAACTCTTGCGTTGGTTTTCCCCACCTTATTCCCATGCAAGCGGGGTCGACGTAAACGAAAAAATCTCTGTCCCGGTATTTGTAGCTGGCTTCGTTTGGTCCGCCGAACTTGGGACTGGAGAGAATTTTGAAGGGCCAGAGTTTACACGCTTTAGGTTTCATGTTCTGAAGCCCGCAGAGCCAAGTATCAATTAATTTGGTGAGGAAGATGCATGTACCGTCGCCTTTTTTTCCTAAGTAAAATTTGCTTACGCCTGGCTGGGTTACTCCTACCCCATAATTTCTGATGATGTCCACCCACTCGTTAAACCCTAGGACTACCTGATACCCTTTGCAGCACATGCCACAGGTAACACAGTTCCAAGATTCCACGTATCTCCAGGGGATCGATATCATTTCTTGTTCACCGTAATGAACCTATAGCTTAGCAGACCCAACACATTCATAAAATAATTTGTCTTATAAAATCATTTATTTTGCACGAATCTGCTCTGATGTAGACTCCCCCTATATTTTTTTAACATAGTTTTCAACATTATCTGCGCAGTTGCGGTACATATCTTCTGAGAACAGCAGTGTTGAGTAAATCATAGACCTTTGAGACGTATAGGCACAGAAAGTAAAATATCAACTAGACGACGTTCTTAGGAAGACAAATAAGCCTAACTGTTGAAGGGTGGAAGACGTCACCTTTTGTAGACATAAAGTGTATGCGATGGATAGCCTAGCCTAGGATTCTCGCAGAAATTATCAATTTTAGAAGGTTTCCACCCGAGAATTTCGTAGTCATGGGAAACGATTCTGGCTCCTGGTTTAAGTTCTGTCTCCAGTTTTGGTTTAACCTTCTCGTTTGCACTGGTTGTAAGGTATAGGAAAACAACATCTGCTGGAGACAAGTCGACCTTAAACATGTCGTTTTGAAGGATTTGCGCCTTCGTCTCTAAGCCAAGTTCGTAAATGTTGCTGAGGGCTCTTTTCACCAGGTCTTCCCTCAACTCAACCCCCACAGATTTGGCTCCGAAGTCTTTTGCAGCCATTATAACTGCTCGACCGTCTCCTGAACCCAGGTCGTAGAGCATTTCTCCTGGCTTAAGTTCGGCGAGAACAAGCATTTGGCGTACTACGGGTGTGGGTGAGGCAACGAATGGTGCTATGAACAAACTTAGCCATCCCCGTGTTTTGTCTTTAATACATGTCTTTTGCTTTTATGGTTTTCGTGATTTTATGCTACGTAAGTGGTTCTTTCGGGAATTGTTCTCTGTTTTCGGGATGGTCTTTTCGATTCTCCGCATTTATGGCAACTTTGCATACATAAGTCTAAGTAATCTTTTTCGCTTGTCATAACTATTTCTGCAGCTTTTTGACATAGTTTGCTTGGTTCTGTGCATCCGGCTTCTCTGCATAGTTTAGATATGAAAGCGCAGCTTTCGTGAATGTCTTTTGGGTTGAGGGCTACGCGGTTTGAGCGGATGAGGAGGCATAATTCTCTGGCTAGGACGCATGTTCGGATGTGTTTGAATCTTTGGAGGGTTTGCTCTTGCATCATTTGACGGGTTATTTCCATTTTGTTTTACTCCAAGAGGTGCGATGGTGAGTAGTCTCTTGTCTACCTTTTATACTTTTATGAATTTTGGATAAGTGTTTGCCTATTTCAATTGAGACTTATAGTGGTTTTACCAGAATCTTCTTTTTAGAGCGTTTCTTTCAGCCTCTATAACCAACTCGAAAAAGCGATCTGAAAGCGTTCCCTCCTCCTTAAGGATACCTTCCACATCCGAAACCCTCAGTTTCCGCCCAGAAAGAGACACAGCAGCTAACTTACCATACCCAGACATCAACCTAGCCGTCTTCACTGCCCACTCCTTCATTTTCTCTTCACTTTTCGTCAACTTTTCACCCCTCTTATCCACCAAAGACTGAACTTGCCCTTCCTCTCTTCTAAGCACTCCCAAGCCTGGAGACCCACATCTAGGACAAACTGGCTTCTCAGGCAAATCCTTAATCCGAATCATTTCCAGATAGTCCCAGCAATTAGTGCAGACGAAAGTTCGAACTTCGTTGAGGAGACGCGCCCTAGCCGACTCCACCAAAATGAGTTTCATCCGCTCAGGAGGAATTAGATCAGTTTTCATGCTAACCCGCTCTATTCCAACCCGAGCAACTGGAGTTGCCACACCCTCAGTTTCCAACTTCGAAACTTCAATTTCGCTTTTTCCAATATCACTCAAAACTCGAATCATGCTTTCCAAATCCAAGTCTTTCGTGAAAGTTTCCTTCAATGCTTCATCGTAGATGGCTGTTCCCTCAAAACTCTTCATCAACTTATTAAGAGTCACCTTGCCCAAGTCAACCCATTTTTTGAGAGCACCAAACCTACGAGCAACGTGAACCATACGCCTCTTGAAAAGCCAAGTTTTCACAGTCACCTTTGTAAGCATATCACGAATATCCAAGTCGTCCATATGTTTAATTTCGTCAAACAAAGCCACAAGACGGTCAGCGTTAGCCGCACCCATTGTGTGAACGAAAATACGGTAGGGATCGTGCTGAACCACAACGCTGTATCCCGTTTGCTCCGACAAAACATGACCAATCAACTGAGCTAAAGCCCGGTTGGTAAGAGAGCCAAAGTGAGCGTGAACAATAACAAAATCTTCCCAGTCCTCTATCAGTATCCGCCTACCAGTTGGAACAGGATAACCCTTCCTCACTTGCTCAACCGTTTGATGAATCGCCCGCATAACCGTATCACTGTCAGCGGGATACTTCCCAGCCAACTCGGCAGCAACTTCAGCAGGCTTCTTCCCATTCTTAATCTGTTCCTCAACAAAACCTCTGATCCAACCAACCTCCTGAGCCACTTCAAAGGGAACAGGAATCTCCTCCCCAATCCAACTTGGAATTGCTCCAGTTGGATCATCAACTTGCTTCACGTAAATTTGGTCACCGTAAACGTTCAAAATCTGCCACGGACCGCCACGAATAATAAACTTCACGCCAGGCTTGCCATACTCGGCAACAAAAGCCTCGTCCAACACACCCACAGCAGAATCTGTTCCCTCATCCACAACTAGAAATTTCTTCACGTCGGGAATCATAGACAAGTTTTCGAAATAGTATTCATACATAGCCTTGGTTCGACGTGGCTTAATGGCAAGCATATCTTCAAAGGAAACCCAAGCCAACCTTGGAAAGCGATGGTGCATATAATCCAAAACTTTCTGAACGTCTTCTACCGTAAGACTAGCGTAGGGATAGGCCTTCCTAAACAGATCATAAATCTCATAGAAATACCAACGCCTCTTTTTCATTAGGATGCCAATGATCTGATGAGCTAAGGCATCGTAAGGCTTATCTGGAACATCCACAGGCTCCAACTCCTCTTCGCCAGCCCTGCGGGCAATAGCCATGGCCTCTAATGTGTCATCCGAATCCATGGTAATTATGAGACCCTTTGCAATGCGTCCAACCCTGTGCCCACTTCTACCCACACGTTGAATGAGACGCGTAACCTGCCTTGGACTCATGTACTGGATCACCATGTCAATCCGCCCGATGTCTATGCCCAACTCTAGCGAAGAAGTTGCAACAAGCCCCTTCAACTCGCCGTTCTTCAGTCCACGTTCAGCTGCTATTCTAGAAGACTTAGCTAGAGAGCCGTGATGGATGGAAACAGGGAAGTCCATGTCCCAAACTTTGAATCTACTGGCTAAAACCTCTGAGATGGCGCGCGTGTTTGTGAAAAGAAGAACAGACTTGTGATTTTCGATGTATTGGCGAATGATGCGGAGGCGAGCGGCAACCTCGGGATGAGTAAACAAAGTTGAAGCCAACTCATAGTCCCCTGAGGCGGGTTGCGGAAAAAGAATCTCTAATTTCATGAGCCGTGCGACGGGCACCCTAACGATTTCAACTTCACGTCCATTGCCAACAAGAAACTGAGCAATCTTACTTGGACTGCCAATCGTGGCTGACAAGCCGATCATTTGAAAGTCTTTACCCGTTACCCATCGAAGTCTCTCAAGAGCCAGAGACAATTGGCTCCCTCTCTTGCTGTCCGCCATCTCATGAACCTCATCCACTATCACCCATCGAACCTGCTGAAGATGCTGACGCATCAGCCTTCCAGGTAAAATGGCTTGCAAGGTTTCCGGCGTAGTGATCAACATGTCTGGAGGGCTTCGAGCCTGTCTCGTCCTCTCATTGGTGTCCGTGTCACCGTGCCTAACCGCCAGCTTAACATCTAGGTTGTTGCACCACCACTCTAGACGCTCAAGCAAGTCTCGATTCAAGGCCCTGAGAGGAGTCACATAGAGGATTTTTATTCCCCGCGGTCTTTCAGGAGTCTGAAGAAGCATATTGAGAACTGGGAGAGCAGCTGCCTCGGTTTTTCCAGTGGCAGTAGGAGATATGAGGAGAACGTTCTTTCCCTCAAGAATTCTAGGCATAGCCTTTTCTTGGGGCTCGGTGGGTGTTTCAAAGCCTTTCTGTTCAGCTAATCTACGAATCGGTTTGACGAGCATTTCGAAAACGTTTTTAGGTTTTCCTGTCAAAGTCCATATGCACCAAAGCTAAAGGAAATACAACAGAATCTACTGTAAAAGCGTTTTGGAATCAATAAACCAATGCTTCAATCGACAGCTTAGCAGACACTAACCTCTATTTTCTCCTAATTAATGTTTATATCCAATGATAATTTCCATGATTTTGTTGATTTGAAAATTCCGAATTTTCAATGTTTAATGATACATCACATTCATTCTTCAGCATATCATCGCTACATGTCTGTTTTTCACTCATGTTTAGCTTCTTTCACTCTCCGAGATTAAGGGCAAATCTTTTATTCAATATCACTTAAACAATGATGATTGATTATTGTTGGAGGAAGATGCATGGCTAAATGTCCGAAATGTAGAGGCGACGTCGCTAACCCTAGAAAAAGCTGGAAAATGGCTGGTCGCCCAGACAGAACAGGAAAAAGAACTGAACTGACGATAGGGCTTTTCGACTGCCCTAAATGCAAAAAACCATTCAGGGTCGTCCTAGGCAAGCGAAAGATTTGAGGCGTTAGAATCGCCGAGCGATCTGCATGCCAAGAGAGCAGGGAAAAACCAGAGGTTGACAGTAAAGTAAAGACGGGTTTCGAGGGCGTAGAAATCTATGCTCAAACGAGACCTTGAAAAAGGTCTACACTATCCTCTTTTTTTGTTTAAGGCGTTAAATGTTTAATTGTTCATAAGTGGAGACCTCTCCCGCGATTTTTTCCTTTTTTCTCGATCTATTTGGATCCTAATAACAGAAGTATGTTGAAATCAAATTTTTTCTCTTGGCAGCCAGCGCGCGCTAACCACCAAAAATATGTCAACTAGTGCCATTAGAATTGTGCTTAACTGAAGAAAATCAAGCGTCAATGAGCCATGTATAAATATGTATTCCTTAGACGCTATGTCCCACACACGGTATGTGGGTCGATAGCAAAGTGGATACCATTCAACATTAATAGGGGCATCTCGGCGCATCCAAAGGTCATAATAGGCTATGAGTGCACCGAGCGAAATAACAACAACGTTAACCAAGATGAATAATCCTAATTTTTTTCTATTCATTTGTCATCCCTTTGTTTCCTTAAAACCAAAAGAATTTAAGCGTTTGGTATATGCTTCAGAAAACGGAAATAGGGCGTCAAGCGGAAAAATCAAGCGTTAAATTTTTAACATGTGGAGGAAACAAGACTCTTCTGAAAATTCTAAGTGTTGCCGGAGACAAGACAGAACATGGAACGATTGAAACAGACGAAATTGGCTGAGCTGTTTAGGAGGGACGACGTGCAGACAGTTATTATGCTAGCAATCGTAGTAGTCAGCGTTTTCGCTTTCTGGTATGGTTTAAGATTTGCTTTCAAAACAGAACAGCCACTGTTTTATGTTGACGGTACAAGCATGCTACCCACACTACAAGACGGTGATCTCGTTCTGGTTCAGGGAGAACAGAATGCCTGTAAAATCCACGCCGCTCCTAAAGACGCCGACCAACCCGGCGACATCCTTGTATTTTACAGCGCTGTGGATAAGCGCATTGTGCACAGAGCTATAGACAAAAGAATGGAAGGAGACATATGGTATTTTGAAACAAGAGGAGACAATAACCGTGTATCAGACGGTGAGATTCCGGAAGGTAACGTGGTTGGTAAAGTTGTGGGTCGAGTGCCGTTGCTGGGCTACGTCTTCATGTTTTTTGAACCTCTTCAAGTAAAGTTGGCGTTAATTTTGTTATGGGTTATTTTTCTAATAATCGTGGAGTTTTTTCCTCGATTAGGAAAGAAAGGTGAGGAGAGTCAACCTGAAACCAAGCCTTTATAAATAACTCCACCAAATTCATGGTGTTTTATAAGGAGGATTCGGATGCCCAAAGTTGAAGCTTCTATTAGAATCGAAAACGTCGTGGCATCTGCCACGTTAAATCAAAGAGTCGACTTAAACGCGGTGGTGAAGGGTTATCCAGGCGTTGAGTACCGTCCAGAACAGTTTCCGGGACTTGTCTTTAGATTAAAGAGACCTAAGACGGCTACTCTCATCTTCAATTCTGGGAAGATGGTTTGCACCGGAGCCAAGTCGGAGCAAGAAGCTAGAAG
>Ga0209636_10000376_pt1 | contig 42384 bp, 39 predicted proteins | sample DeeMarSWOR152_54_FD_187464 | JGI IMG/M metagenome (GOLD analysis project Ga0209636, IMG submission 187464) | Marine sediment microbial communities from White Oak River estuary, North Carolina - WOR-1-52-54 (SPAdes) (version 2) | ecosystem: Environmental > Aquatic > Marine > Intertidal zone >... | reverse complement strand
TATGTTGCAGCAGATGCACAAAGCAGACCAAGCTCTCAACAGAAAGGACATGCATCCTTAGAATTTCTCTCTAAGAGCAGAAAAACAAAACAAAGAGGAGGTTAATCATATGTCTCTCTTTCTTTTTAAATCTATCCTTGGCTTAATTTTTTTGGTAGCTGGAGTCATTGCTGTTATCTGTATGTTTGCACTTATGGGAAAAACAGAGAGGAAAATCAGTGCCACCTTCTTAAAGAAAATGCACAAAGGATCGGGCTTCGTTTTCGCGATTTTGCTTTTAGTCATAAGCTATTTCTGTATAAAACATATCGCCATGGTGGGAGACCAGCTCTCAGGCAGAGCTGTTATGCACAGCCTTCTCTCTCTCTTCCTATTCATTATCCTGGTCATAAAGATTACAATAGTCCAATTCTACAAACGGTTCCTCAGATTCGTTCCCACTATGGGTATCATCGTATTCATTCTCGCTTTTGTCGTTTTTTCCACTTCAGCAGGCTACTATTTCTTAAGAACCCTCAGCGTCAAAGATGCAAGTGAAGAAACTACGGACATTTCTGAAATCGAAATTGAAGGCAATACAGAAAAGGGAGCTTCTCTGTTTAAGGACAAATGCAGCAACTGTCACTTTCCTGACAAAGAAGAAAACAAGATCGGTCCGGGTTTAAAAAGTATCTTAAAGAAGGCAAAGCTGCCTTCGAGCGGCAGACTGGCAAATTTTGAAAATATAAGGAGGCAGCTGAAAAATCCGATTCTAAGCATGCCTGCTTTTCCTTCTCTCTCTGGACAGGAATTGGCTGATCTTAAGGCCTATTTAAAATCCCTTTAAGCATACAAAGATAGGGGACGTTTCCTTTTCTTATTTAGAAGTTGAGAAAAAATAGAACCATCACCATTTTATAAAAGGATTCATAAAGCTTAATTTTTATGATGATTGACATTTATAATTTTTTTTTTTATAAAGAGAAAACATCAGACAAGGAGGTGTAATGAAAAGAAGAGATTTCTTCGAAAAAAGTGGCTGTGGATTAGCGACTGTTCTCTTAGCTCATTTTGGCCTAACCTCTTGTAAAAAAGCCGAAGAGCCTGAAGCTGCTCCCCAAGTCCCTGCCCAAGAACCTCCCGTTGAGGAAATAAGCCGGAAAGATATGGTTAAAAAGATGCTCGTGGAAAAGAAAGGAATGACTGCAGAAGAAGCAGATGCCATGATCGCTGAACTGGAAGAAAAGCTGCCTATGGTCAAAGACATGTGCATCTGCAAGAACTGTCCGTCTTATGTCACCGATGAGACAGAAGTTGGGTTCTGTCATCCTCTAGTAGGAAAGAGTAAAATCATCACTGAAGAAAAGGGATGTAATTGTCCGACTTGCCCTGTTTATACGCAGATGAGTCTCAAGAATGGCTATTACTGCACTCGTAAATCAGAAATGGAGCAGGAAATGGCCAAGATGGAAAAACCTGCCGAATAGAAAAAGTCGATATTCTAAAATTTAAAAAACTTAATCGAAGGAAGATTACACTAGGGCGAGAAATTTAAACTTACAAATCCATTTTCCGTCTGGAGACACTTCAATTTCATCCAATAGAATCGATTATACAGTACTAAACAATACCTAAGGAACGATTTTCCAATGAAGAAATACTGGCGATGTTTTGTTTGCAACGACATTCATTATGGAGTTAAACCCCCGGAGCAATGTCCCACCTGCATGGCCATGAATGCCTATGTTGAAATCAGCTCTGAGGAAGCAAAAAAAATCACCAATCCTACAGGAATAAAATTTGACAGGGAAAAATTCCTCAGCGCGATTGAAGAATTTGTTGAAAAGAACGAATTTCAGGTCAACCCGGATAAAGAAAGGGTGAAAATGCTACTGGAAGGTTTATTCAATAACGAACAGAATCACGGTTTAAAATATTGCCCCTGCAGGTTGATAACAAAAGACTTTACAGAAGACTTAAAGCTCGTCTGTCCCTGTAATTTCCTCATCCACGAAACCTACCAAGATAAGGAGGATGGGGAGTGCTGGTGCGGGCTTTTTGTGAAGAGGAGATAGTATGAAAAATCTAATCATGTTTTGGGCAAGGGAATGCCCTCACTGCAAGCATATGATGCCTTTGGTCGACCGGTTGGAGAATGAGGAAGGCATTACTTTCGAAAAGCTCGAAATCTGGCATAACGAGGAGAATGCAGATTTAATGAGGTCTTACAGGGATATCATCGCTCCCAAATGTGGAGGTCAGCTCCGCACTCCCACTTTCTTGAACAAAGAAACAAAAGATGCACTCTGCGGGGAAGTCGAATACGAAACACTCAAGGAATGGGCATCAAAATAAAATATTTATTTTATTTCCTTTATTTTGTTGCTTTTGTCAGCGATCAATATTTTCGGAATAAAGAAATCCAATTCTCCCTCTTCTAACGAAACATAAGTAGCAAGAATCAACTCATCCCCTATCTTTGCTCTATGAGCAGCAGCTCCATTGACTCCAACGACTCCAGAATCCCTTTCACCTTTAATCAAATAAGTCACAAATCTTTCTCCGTTGGATATGTTATAAACATGAACTTGTTCATAGGGAATCATGCCTGCAGCTTCTATTAAGCTTTCGTCCAAGGTCAGACTGCCCTCATAACGGAAATTGGTTTCGGTAACAGTCGCTGCCTGAATCTTGGCTTTCAACAATATTCTTTTCATGTCCTCTACTCCTTAAACCTTACTCCCTCTTCATTTATCTCCACCATCATGTTATCGATAATTCGGGTCTTGTCCACAAAAACAGCCAGGGCTAGCAATGTTTCATCTTCTATCCTTTCGACTGGTTTCAATTCGTCCAAGTCTACGATCTCAATATAATCTATTCTAGCTAGAGGTTCTTGTCTCATCATCTCTTCTATCCTCTTAATTATATTTCCAGCCCTTCTCTCGCCTGCTTCTATCATCTTCTTGGCTTCCTGAAGACTTCTGTGCAGAGTTAGAGCTGCTTCCCTTTCTCGCGAGTTTAAATACTCGTTACGAGAACTCAAGGCAAGACCATCCTCATCCCTGATTATGGGTAATACTTTGATTATAACATCCAGATCAAGATCCTCAACCATCTTTCGTAGAATGACCGCTTGCTGGGCATCTTTCTGGCCAAAAAAGGCGACATCAGGATCAATAATATTAAATAACTTTAAGACAATAGTACACACTCCTTTGAAGTGTCCGGGTCGGGAATGCCCGCAAAGCTTTTCCTCTAAATCCTGAACCTGAACATAGGTCTTGTATCCCTGGGGATACATCTCCACTGAATCTGGAAAGAATACATAATCAACTCCTTCTTTCTTCAGAAGTTCCATATCTCTGTTAAAGTCTCGCGGGTATTCTTTAAAATCTTCTTGTGGTCCAAACTGAGCAGGATTCACAAAAATGCTGACAACAGTTGCATCAGCATTCTGAATCGATTTCCTCACCAGACTCAAATGTCCCCCATGAAGATAACCCATCGTGGGCACGAACCCGATGGTTTTTCCACCGGATTTCAATTCTCTGACTACGGCTTTCATATCTTTTATGGTGGTGATCTTTTTCATGGAAGGTATTCCTGAACCCTATTTTTTCGGGTGTATCTCTTTCAAAACATCTGATTTCAGGTGATAGGAATAACGATCATCAGGAAAATTTCCAGCCTTGATATCTTTCATATATCTTTTTATGGCATTACTTATGATCTCATACAAATCAGCATACTTTTTGACAAACTTGGGCAGATATCCATTGGAAAGGCCAACTAAATCATGGAAAACAAGAATTTGGCCATCACAATAAGGGCCAGCGCCTATGCCGATGGTAGGAACCTTCAACTTTTCAGTAATGATTCGGGCCAACTCCAAAGGAATACACTCCAGGATGACTGAAAACACACCTGCTTTTTCTAGATTCAGGGCATCGGTGATTATTTTTTGAGCTTCATTGACTTCCTTTCCTCTCACCCTGAACTCTCCCATACGGTGAATGGATTGAGGGGTCAATCCCACATGTCCCATGACTGGTATCTCAGCTTCGATCAAAGCTTCAATCAGCTTTAACCTTTTCTTCGATGCACCTTCGATCTTTACTGCCGCTGCCCCTGCCTCTTTCAGAAAGCGGGACGCGTTGTAGACAGTTTCCTCTTCTGATAAATGAAAGGAAAAATAAGGCATATCACCTATGACCAAGGCCTTTTTGGCGGCTCTGGCTACAATTCGAGTATGATGGATCATCTCGTCCATAGTCACAGGGATAGTATTCTCATAACCCAATACCACCATTCCCAGAGAATCCCCTACCAGAATAATATCCAGGCCACATTCATCAACGATTTGTGCTATGGGAAAATCGTAGGCTGTTAAGGCTACAATTTTTTCCTTTTTTTCTTTTTTGGATTGAAGGGCAGGAATTGTTATTTTTTGGGTAAACTCTTTAGGCATGATAAATCCTTTCTCCCCATCTCGCCTTTGTCATCGAGATTGAAGTAAAGTAAAAAACGAATAAGTCTTAAAAAAGTCCCTGGTCCACGTAAGACCTTTGAGCTTTTTCTTCTCATTCCTTCTTGAAATATCGGTTCGATTTACCAAGTGGAACATAATACAGAGGACTCTTTTTCATTTGTTTGAGTTGGCTGATCAAATCATCAATATCTTTTTCGCGATTAAAATCCAACTCATCGGCCTTGACTACAAAAAGTGGTGTGGCTTGGTAATTGAAGAAAAAATAATCGAATGCTTCTAAAATGTCTTCTAAATATTTTTCGGATATATTCTTCTCCAGGGGATTTCCCTCTTTAGCGATTCTCGTTAGAAGAGTCGGTAAAGATACCTGCAAATAGATGGCTAAATCAGGCTTGACAATTCTTTCAGCAAACACACTGTAAATTCTTTCATAGACGATGAGCTCATCGTCGGAAAGAGTCTGATAGGCATAGATTTTGTCTTTTTCGAAGAGATAATCACAAATGACCCTTTCTTCAAACAGCTCTCTCTGCGCGAGCCTTATTTGCTGGTGGTAGCGACTGACTAAAAAGATCAATTGAGTAAGAAACGCAGCTCCCTCTTTTTCATCATAAAAGTCTTTCAGATAAGGATTATCAGCCTTGTCTAGAACAATCTTTCCTCCAATTTTTTGAGCCAAGACATTGGCCAATTTTGTTTTTCCAGATTTCAAGATACCTTCAATTGCAATGTGCCGAAAATCCAATGACTCCTTGTTACCCATATTCTAGCTTCTCAGTTGAATAGGTAAAAAATAACGGATATGAGTTAATAAGTCAACGAAAAATCGGGGTCAGGTCTGCTTCTCTTTCCTAAGAAATTTGTTTAATTCGACAATCAAAAGCTGAGGATTCTCAACTCTATCTTCTCTAAAAAGCTCTCCTAAAGTGCACCAAAGAGGTTCTCCACAGCGAATGCAGCGAACATCGTGCCTGGCAAGAAAGCCGACTGCTTTTGGATATTTTTCTACCAGCTCTTCAACTGTTGTCTCAAGAGTAATATTATTCTTGGCCATCAATCCGCAAATTTTATACCCTGGGCCAGAGGAAGCTCTTTAGACCAATTGATTGTATTAGTCTGGCGGCGCATGTATCCTTTCCAAGCATCCGAACCAGATTCTCGACCGCCTCCGGTCTCTTTTTCACCCCCAAAAGCCCCACCTATCTCTGCCCCAGAAGTACCGATGTTGACGTTAGCGATCCCACAATCAGAACCTTCATGAGAAAGAAACTTTTCTGCAGTCAATAAATTTGTGGTGAAGATTGCGCTAGACAAGCCCTGAGGGACTTCATTGTGGAGTTCAATGGCTTCATCAAGATTATCATATTCAATAAGATAGAGCACAGGAGCAAAAGTTTCCTGGTGAACGATTTCTGTCTGGGATGGCATTTTCACTATTGTTGGTTCTACAAATTGTTTTCCCTTCTCAGGTAGCGGCTTTCCTCCATAAATGACTTTTCCTCCTTGTTCTTTTACCTTTTCTAAAGCTGCAAACATATCTTCCACAGCAGCTACATTCACCAGCGGCCCCATCAAGATTCCCTCCTCAAGCGGATTACCGATGGGCACTTGTTGGTAGGCGCGGACAAGTCTCTCTGTTAGGTCGGCAGCAATAGATTTGTGCATAATAACTCGACGAGTAGAAGTGCACCGCTGACCAGCCGTCCCGACTGCTCCGAAGAGAATAGTCCTTATGGCCATATCCAGATCGGCATCTTCGGCAACGATAACGGCATTGTTGCCTCCGAGCTCTAAAATTGTCTTGCCAAACCGCCGAGCGACAGCTTCTGCAACTCGCTCTCCCATTTTTGTGGAACCCGTGAAGGAAATAAGCGGAATACGTTTGTCATTGATCATCTTTTCTCCAACTACAGACCCAAAGCCTACCAGGAGATTAAATATTCCCTTGAGTCCATGGTCTGCCATGACTCTGTTGGCAATATTTTGGACTGAAATAGCGGTTAGAGGCGTGTCAGACGATGGCTTCCAGACGGTCACATCTCCACATACAGCAGCTATGGCAGCATTCCAGGACCAAACAGCTACTGGAAAATTAAAGGCCGTAATCACTCCAACAATTCCTAAGGGATGCCATTGTTCATACATCGTGTGCTGAGGACGTTCCGAATGCATAGTTAATCCATAAAGCTGGCGAGAAAGCCCCACCGCAAAATCACAGATGTCAATCATCTCCTGCACTTCACCTACACCTTCAGCTTTTATCTTTCCCATCTCAAGGGTGACCAACTCGCCCAAGGGTTCTTTATAATCTCTCAGCGCTTGGCCCAAATCGCGAACGACGAGTCCTCTTTTGGGAGCGGGGAGCATACGCCAGGTTTTAAAAGCTTCTGCAGCTTGAGAAACAACCTTTTCGTAGGTTTTTTCGGTGGCTTGAATGACTTTGGCGATAGGCTTTCCATCTGTGGGGTTGTATGAAATCAGCTCTCGCCCTTCGGAATCTTCTTGCCAAGCATCCATGCCTGCACAAGCCCCAAAATTGACCTCTTTGATTTGTAACTTTTCTAAGAGTGCTTTCATCTTATTCTCCTTATCCTTAATTATTCATAAAAACTATCGATAGTTTTATATATTTTAAATAATTTCTTTTCTTATTTTTCAGACATGTATGGATAACGATAATCTTTGGGTGGATTTAAATTTTCCTTCACTGCTCGAGCACTCGTCCAACGAAGGAGATTCAATAAAGACCCAGCTTTATCGTTAGTCCCTGACCCTCTGGCTCCACCAAAGGGTTGCTGGCTTACGACCGCCCCAGTCGGCTTGTCATTGATATAGAAGTTACCAGCGGCGTGCCGGAGACTTTCAAAGGCCTTGATGATAGCTTTTTGGTCGGACGCAAAAATACTTCCTGTCAGGCCATAGGGGGAAGTGGTATCACAGAGTTCTAAAGTCTTTTCATATTCAGTGGAAGAATAAACGTAAATAGTAAGAACTGGTCCAAATATCTCTTCCTCCATCAACTTATGCTTAGGGTCGGTCACCACGACAATGGTGGGCTCTATGAAATAGCCTTTTGAATCATCATAATTGCCACCGCAGATAATTTCAGCTTCAGTGGATTCCTTAGCATATTCTAAGTATTCCACAATGCTATCAAATGCTAATTTATCTATGATGGCACCCATGAAATTTTTAAAATCTGTTACATCCCCCATCTTAATGGTCTTTATCTCTTCCACTAACCTCTCTTTTAGGGAAGGCCAGAGGTTTGAAGGCACATAGGCGCGACTGGCTGCAGAGCACTTCTGCCCTTGATATTCGTAGGCACCTCTGATCAAAGCAGTAACAACAGCCTCGACGTCAGCAGAAGCATGGACGAAAACAAAGTCTTTCCCGCCTGTTTCTCCTACAATCCTGGGATAGGTGCGGTAATTCATGATGTTAGATCCTATGGTTTTCCACATGTCTTGAAAAACTGATGTGCTTCCGGTGAAATGCACGCCTGCCAAATCGGTTTTTTCAAGAACAGGGTCTCCTACATAGCGTCCCGGCCCAGGAATAAAATTGATCACTCCGTCAGGTAAACCTGCCTCTTTCCATAACTTAGCCAAGAAATAGGCAGAATATACAGCCGAAGAAGCGGGCTTCCACAAGACTGTATTTCCCATCATCGCTGGAGATGTGGGCAGGTTGCCCGCAATGGAAGTGAAATTGAAAGGAGTTACAGCAAATACAAATCCTTCTAAGGCGCGGTATTCCACATAATTCCAGGTTGAAGCAGAGGAATCAGGCTGCAGAGTGTATATTTGGCTTATGTAATAAGGGTTAAAACGGTAGAAATCAATCAATTCGCAGGCCGAATCGATTTCTGCTTGATGAGCAGTCTTGGATTGGCCGAGCATAGTGGCCGCATTTAAAATATTGCGGTATTTGGTAGCCAGCAACTCAGCGGCTCTGAGGAAAACCGAGGTGCGCGAAACCCAATCCATTTCTGACCAGTCTTTCCAGGCTTTCTTGGCTTCCTCTACGGCTTGTCCTATTTCTTTCGGTCCTGCTTTGTGGTATTGACCTAAGAGATGGCCGTGGTCATGAGGACAACGGCAATCGCTCAGATTTCCTGTTCGAACTTCTTTTCCTCCGATAATCAAAGGGATTTCAATCTCCTCTTCCAGCATCTTTTTAAGTTGAGCTTTTAGACTTTCCCGTTCCTCAGTTCCAGGAGCAAAACTACAAATAGGCTCGTTTGAAGGAACAGGAACCTTTATAAGTGCATTACTCATGAATTCCTCCTTTCTCGAATTGATAAATATTTATTCTATCAAAGGCCAAGGTCTTTATCTATTTCCTGCATAGCCTTTAAACAAATCGACAAAAATTCATCCAGTTCCAGGTTAATATTTTGGCACTGCTCTATATCTTCTCTCCTTGCTCCCCGAGCGAAGCTTTTTTCCTTGTATCTTCTCTTTAGAAATCCAAGGTCTATCTCTTTAAGTTTCTTAGAGGGATGCATTAAAGTGGCGGCAATAACTAAACCCGTCAGCGGATCAATAGAATAAATCGCCCAATCCATGTCACTCTGACAAGGAACTTGACCCGCATGAGCCTGAATTGCCTGAATAATCTCGGGCTCTACTTCGAACTCCTTCAAGATTTTTATGGTCTCTGTTGTGTGGAGTTCAGGACTCTTCTCGGTCAACTCATAATCCAGATCGTGCAGGATTCCTGCCAGGCCCCATTTTTCCGTGTCCTGATTGAGACGGGTGGCCACAGCTTTCATGCAAGCTTCCACAGCTAAACAATGCTTGACCAGGTTTTTATTCTTTAGGTGTTCCTGAACAAGTTCTAAGGCCTCTTCTCTTTTCATAATAAAATCTCCTTTTATTTAAATTCTCTATTTACGCCAAAAACAAAAAATTATCAAATTTGCACCGACTCTGATAGCCGATGATTCAGGAAGAAACATACTTTTCTTTTTCAGCTTCTTTGATTTCCTCCTTTTCTATTGTAAAAGAAATCTCTGTTTCAGCCTTTTCCTTATTATCAAAAACCTTAACCCCTATGGTGTAGACTCCAGGCGCTTCAGGATACCAAGTCCATGATCCTTTCTCAGGAATTTCTTGAACGACCTCTTCCTTATCTTCAGTCTTCAGATAAAACTCATATTTAGGCTGAAAAAAACCAGTAGCTTTAGCTGTAAAGATGACCTCATCTCCAATCTTTGCCGGAGACTCCTTAGAAGAATTTAAAGTCACCTCAACAAGTTTTTTCAAAAACACAAGTCTTCCCTCATCTTGCTTAGAGTTATAAAGATTAATCAACAGATATGGATCAAGCCATAAGGGATTTGACTTGACTTCTTGACCAGCTTCATAAGTGCCTTTTCTAACCCCTGTCATAATATCAAAACAAACTAAAGTCGAAGAAAAAGATGAAGCCACAATTTTTTCTTCGATGATTTCCGGGCGAAATAAAGTGCGTGAAGGAAGAATCTGCCACCATAAAATTATTCCATTTTTCTTATTTAGAGAATACAAAACACTGTCCCAACTGATAAAAAATACTCTCCTTTCATCGATTAATGGCTGGGAGAAGATTTTTCCTCCTGTCTTCACTTTCCATTTTATTTTTCTCTTTTTCAGGCTTAAACAGTAGAAATACTGATCATTAGATCCAAAATAAAGCCCTTTTTCATCAATTGAAAGAGGGGCTTCAATCTTATCTCCTGTATTGAATTTATCTATGAGTTTTCCTCTTAGGCTCAGGAAATAGAGGCTGCCATCATCACAACCAAAAACAATCCAGGAATCTGAAAAAACTGGGCCTGACCTGATTGCCCCCCCTGCCTGGAAGCGCCAAATCTTTTCACCATCCTCAGGATTAAAGGCTAGCAAACCCCCTTCTTCTGTGCCCAAGTATAACTTTTCTCGATTTTCCCTTAGCTCCGAAGTGATATTCTCCTCTATTTCTTTATCCCAGAGCAATTGACCTTTTTCGTCGAGACAATAAAGCGTGTTTTTCCTGTCTAATACATAAATTTTTTCTTTACTCCAGTGAGGAACCCTGGCTGGAGGATTCTTTACTTTAAATTTCCACAATATTTTTCTCTCCAAACTGTCGAAGCTATAAACGAATCCCTTGAGAGTGGAAAAATAAATAATCCCGTTTCTCTTTTGCATGAGATCCACAATTTTCCCTTGATAAGTTATTTCCTCTACTTTTTCTAATGGAAAAATAACACCAGAAGGATAAGGAAGCGTCTTAGGCTTAAAAAAGGAACAAAATCCTAAAAAAAGGCTTATAAGGAATAGAAAAGTCAATTTCTTCATTTAAGGAGCTCTATGATATCATTTTTCCAGGTTTCTCCTCAATCTTTACAGAACCGAAGGAAACTTGTATTATTTTAAAGCCTTAGACAATGATCAACTACATACTTCTCTACAGAATCAGAAAAAGAATAAAAAAAATCTTGAAAGATAAAATTGCTGAAGGAGAATTGGCAACCACTGAGACTTCTTGCCTCGGTTGCGTGGCCGATGAGATAAGCTGGGAACTCTACTATCTATTGAAGGAGAGTAAGGAAAGCAAAAAATAAGTTATTAAATACGAAAGTCCGATACTATTCCTCAGGTTTTCTTTTGAAGTTCAATTTTTGCGTCAATTCTCTTAACTCTTCTTTGAATCCTTACGCTTACCTGTCTTCTGTTTTAAAATTTGGGCCTTGATCTTTGCCCACCATTCTATTCTCTTCTTAATATCCTTTTCCAAGCCTAAATTCCCAGGAACATAGTATTGCCGCCCTTTCAACCGATCAGGAAAGGTTTCCATATCTGTAGTGGAAAAAGGGAAATCATGGGCGTATTCATAATTTTTTCCATATCCTGTATCCTTCATTAATCGGGTGACAGGATTTCTCAAATGAAGAGGAACGGGCTCAAAAGGGCTGTCCTTCACATCCTTCATAGCCTTGGAGAAAGCAACATAAGCCCGATTGCTTTTCGGAGCTGAAGCCAAATAAATAACAGCCTCTGCTAGAGCTAATTCTCCCTCAGGAGACCCGATAAAATCATAGGCCTCTTTGGCTTGAAGAGCAATGGCCAAGGCAGGGGGATCAGCTAGGCCAACATCTTCAGAGGCAAATCTCACCAGTCTCCGGGCAATATAAAGAGGATCTTCTCCAGCAGCAAGCATCCTCGCCAACCAATAGAGAGAAGCATCCGTATCGCTATTACGGAGGCTTTTGTGAAGTGCTGAGATCAAATTAAAATGTTCCTCCCCTTTTTTATCATAGAGGAGGATTCTTTTCTGTAAAGCTTCTTTGGCTTCTTTAATCGTTATTTTGGAACGCTTGGCAAGATCAACTGAAATCTCCAGAGTATTGAGAGCTCTTCTGGCATCTCCATTGGCATAATCAATTATCATCTGCTGGGCTTGACTCTCGAGTCTGAGGCCAGATTTTCCCAGGCCATTCTCTTTATCAGTCAAAGCATCATTTATGATACTAACCAGAGTCTCTTCAGATAATTGGTGAAGAACCAGAACTTTCATTCTGGAGAGGAGAGGAGCGATGATCTCGAAAGAAGGATTCTCTGTGGTTGAGCCGAAAAGAATGATGTCTCCCTTCTCTACATAAGGTAAAAAAGCTCCTTGTTGGGCCTTATTGAAGCGGTGCATTTCATCAATAAAAATGACTGTTGGTTGTCCATAAAGATTCTTATGACTTTCAGCCTTGGCCATAACCTCTTTGACTTCTTTTATACCTGAAAGGGCTGCGCTAAAGAAGAGGCAGGGATAATTAAAATGCCTGGCAAGAATATTACCTAGAGTGGTTTTCCCCGAACCAGGAGGTCCCCAGAAGATGACAGACACCAGATGGTCAGCCTCGATAAGCTCGGTGAGTATTTTTCCTTGGCCGATGAGATGCTCTTGCCCGTAGAATCGATCCAAACTCTTGGGCCGCATCCTCTCGGCAAGGGGGACAAGTTTCTTGATTTTTTCCATATCTTTTGGTGTATTTGAATTATAACATAAATGTAAATGGGGTCAGGCCTTTATAAGTTTTATAATTCGAGATTTAATTAACATTTTATTGAGTGATATTTGAGTTAGTCTCTTTATTTCAGTGGAAAGAATGCAATTATAAAAGTTATAAAGGCCTGACCCCAACTTGATGACCCCAACTTGATGACCCCAACTTGACGATAAGAGGATTACATGATAAGTTTATCACTGAAATTTAAAAGAACCTCGCCTCAAATCTACAAGGCATTTCTGAATGAAAAGCGAGAGAATTCAAGAAAAATTGGTGTACAGATTAGAGGAAATCAGCCGCCTTGCCCAGCTTGATCCTCAAGTCATCGCCAGCTGGGAAAAGGAATTTCCCTTTCTTCAGGCGGGGCAAACTGCTGCAGGGCACAAGGTATTCCGACAGAAGGATTTAACCATTATTCTGAGAATAAAAGAATTATTGGAAAAAAAAGGATATACTCTGGCAGGAGCAAAGAGAAAAATAGAAGAAGAATTCGGAACAAGGACGTTGAGCGCTATCCATCCTGACCGTCTGAAAAAAATCCTTGTTCAAGTGAGAGAACAATTAAAGGAAGTAGCTGATCTATTAGAAAAAGGTCCTAAATAATACTAAAATCTTACCTTTATATCTGTTATAATCTTATCCCTGGTCGGGACGTGGCGCAGCCTGGTAGCGCACACGCTTGGGGTGCGTGGGGTCGGCGGTTCAAATCCGCTCGTCCCGACCACGTTTTTTTAAAATCTTTTCGAAAATCAATTAGACCAATCTTATCATTCCTTTACAGAGAAAAAACAGTTAAAATAAAACCTTTTAAATGTTAATATAGTTCTCTTTATCAGACAGTAAAAAAGGATATTTCTTCATTAAGCAAAGAAATGAAAGATAAAATTAAACCTAAAGAGTATATGATCCTTCTCACCAACGACGATGGTTTTTTTTCAGAAGGCATAAAAACCTTAGCTCACCATCTTGAAGATATGAGCACTGTTTTTATCGTTGCCCCTGATAGAGAAAAAAGTGCCACTTCCCTGGCCCTTACTCTTCATCGTCCCTTGAGAATCCAAAGGATTCAAGAACGTGTCTTTGCTGTGAATGGGACTCCTGCGGATTGCATTTATCTGGCCGTTAAAAAGTTGTTGCCCAGAAAACCCGATTTAATCATCTCTGGTCTTAACCAAGGTCCAAACCTCGGCCAGCAAGATATCTCCTATTCAGGAACAGTCGCGGCTGCTATTCAGGGAAGCTTTCTGCAAATAACTTCGGTTGCGATATCTGTTTTACCAGACAAAACAGGCCAATATTCTTTTGATTTTTCAGCTCAGATTGCCCTTCGAACTGCGAAGGGTCTACTCAAAAGCAAGCTTCCTCTGAGGACCCTTCTCAACCTGAACATCCCTCCTCCTCCCATTAAAGGTATCAGAATCACTAACCTGGGGGAGAAAAGATACGATCCAGAAATTATCGAAGAGAAAGACCCAAGGAATAAAACTCTTTACTGGTTAGGAACGGGTAATCCCAAAGCTCTGGGAGATGAGAACAGCGATGTAAAAATTATAAATCAAGGCTACATCTCAGTCACTCCTCTTCATCTTGACTTAACCGATTATCAAGTCTCAAAGCTTCCAGCGTTAAGAAACCTCATTTCTTTCCTAGAAGATGAAAATATTTAGAAAACTCTATGACTGGGTTCTCCACTGGGCAGATACTCCTTATGGTCCTCTCGCGCTTTTCCTCTTAGCCCTGGCAGAGAGCTCCTTTTTCCCTATCCCTCCTGATCCCCTCTTGATCGTTCTTTGCCTTGGAGCCGTAAAGAAATCCTGGCGTTTTGCATCTTATACATCCCTTGCCTCGATCATTGGCGGCGCCATAGGCTATCTTATCGGCTTTGGATTCTGGGAAGCTGCTGACAGCTTTTTCTTCAAGTATGTCCCAGGTTTTACAGAAAATGTCTTTCAAAAGGTGATGAGCAATTTCCAACAATACGGATTCTGGTATGTTTTTTCTGCTGGCTTCACGCCCATCCCTTATAAAGTCTTCACCATCTCTTCAGGGGTCTTCAGATTGAACTTTCTCCTTTTTCTTCTCGCTTCAACTCTAAGCCGCTCTCTTCGTTTCTTTGTTGTAGCGGCTTTATTCAGAAAATTTGGACCCGAAGTTAAAGAATTTATTGAAAAATATTTTAACCTTCTAACATTGCTTTTCTTTCTCCTTCTTTTTGGGGGATTCCTTCTCATAAAATTCTTCATAAAATAATTGGCGGCAATCGAGCATCTCCTTATTGATTTCGCCTTTCCGCACCCTTTATCATGAGACTCTTCCTCAAACTCTAGCGCATAATTAGAATATTCCGTAAATTGACGGAAAGACGATTACATAAGATCATAAAGAGTGAAGAATAAGAAAAGAGGGAATTATTTGTACCTTCTCGGCACATAAATATAAGACTTAGGAATTTGATCCTCCGGGAACCCTAAGACTTGCGCAAATTCTCTCAGTTTTTCCTGTATTTTCCGAATATTTCTTGGCCCCATACGGAGGAAGTGTTTTTGGCTTTCGCTCAGATTTTCCAACTTCGGGTCCACCATTACGTAAGTCAAAACTTTTTTCTCAACTAAAATATCTCCTTCAACTACTGGCGTCTTGAGGAGTTCGACAACAGCAGTGAAGAGGGTATCATGGAAATCTTGGTTGGGATAGCCGAGTTCAAAGTATGCTTCTTGAATGAGAGGTTTTAACTCCCAGTAAAGCTTCGCGCATTCCTTGGTATCTAAAGATTCAAAGACTTCCGCAATCAGATTGTAACGAGAATAAGAGGCAGTGCTGAGATAATATTTTCTGCTCTTCTTGACGACTTCAAAACCCTCCCTAGGAGATAAAAATTCAAGATGAGAGCGGGGACTCATGCCATCAGCAATATTATCAATCACCGCCACAAATTTTCGTATCTTATCCTTATTCTTTAGCCATACAGTCAGTTGAGGATGTGAGGTAAGTTTGACTGCCAGTTTGTTCACTAGGTTATCGCTTTTATCAAGATCCAACTGGCGTTCGGTCAACACTCTCTCCACTTCTTCCCCTAAGGGCTTATCTGTCGGAACTTCTGATGGTTCTTCTTGAACTTCTCCAACGGCAAAAGGTTCTTCTGATTTCTTATAAAAGAAAAAATAATATATTCCAAAACCTATTCCGATCAGGGCAATTAAAATAATTGCCGTCCAAACGACTTTTCTAAAATCTTCCATCCTTCTCTATCTATCTCTTTCTAATAACTATAACCTTCTTAAGTTATCAACGGATATACTCTCTTTTTCCTCGATCTAAAGTTCCTTTGCTTACCTTACTTATATTCTCCCTAAAAAAAGATGTCAAGTTCCAAAATATCTTCCTCCGTTGACAATAAACTTTTGCCTGTGATATAAGTTTTTAACGAATGCTCTTCCTTTTTAGAAAAAATGTGAATAAATTTCAAGAAGAAACAAAGAGCGATTCATAATATTATCCCTTTAAATCAATCCTAAGGAGCAAGGAATGGCAAGTTATTACTCTTTCAGTAAAATAGAGAGCTTCAATCAGTGCCGATTGCAATTCAAGTATAAATACATCGACAAACTCATCACCGAAATAGAAACAATTGAAGCCTTCATGGGTAGTCGAGTCCATGAAGTCTTAAAAGAATTCTATGATTTCATTAAAAATAAAGTTGTCAAACCTAAAGAATGGGTCATTTCAAGATATGATGATTTATGGAATAAAAACTATAATGACTCCATAAAAATCGTAAAGATAGAATTTTCGGCTGAAGATTATTATGAAAAAGGAAAAAAATGTTTAAAGGATTATTATGAGGAGTATAAACCTTTTGAGCATACTAAAATCGTACATACAGAAGAACCCATTCGATTCTATATAAAACACGACGGAACAGAATTTCCATTTTTTGGAATATTAGATCGTCTCGATTGGAATGACAAAGAAAAAATATACGAAATCCATGATTATAAAACTTCGGCGACCTTAATGACTCAACAAAAAGCCGACGAAGACTACCAACTGCCTCTCTATCAACTGGCAATAATGAGCAAATGGCCAGATGCCGAAAAGGCCCGCCTCATCTGGCATTTTCTCCTTTTTAATAAACAAATCGAATCTTATCGAACAAAACAACAATTGATGGAGCTTCAAAAGATCGCAGCGGATAAAATCAAAGAGATCGAGGCCTGCTACGAATTCCCGCCTTTTAAGAGCGCACTCTGCAATTGGTGTTATTTTCAAGAAATATGTCCTCTATGGAAGCACCCTAAAAAGATGGAAAAATTAGATATCAATGAATACAAGAACGATCCTGGGATCAAACTTGTTTCAAAGTATACCCAATTAGAGAAAGAAAAGAGCGAGCTAAAAAAAAGAATTTTTGATATCGAGGATGAACAAGCAAAAATCGAGGAAGCAGCGATTGAGTTAGCGGAAAGAGAAGATATCCAGGTTATCGATGGTCCTGACAAGCAATTGGTTGTAACAATAAAAAAGGAGCTTCGCGCTCCAACAAGAAAAGAGAATCCAGAGAACTGGGAAAAGCTTAGAAGTATTCTTATCAAAGAAAATAAGTACATAGAAGTATCAACTGTAAACAACAATATGCTAAACCTAAAAATAAGAAATTGGCCTAAAGAATTTATTAATAAAATCAAAAAGCTGCTTATAGATAAGGAAATAAAAAGAGTTAATCTTAAAAGTAAAAATTGAAAATATGTTAAGATATTGAGTGGTTTTAAGTTACGGGGCGTAGCGCAGTCTGGTTAGCGCACAGCGTTCGGGACGCTGGGGTCAGGGGTTCAAATCCCCTCGCCCCGACTCTGCTATCCTTCGCTATTCTCTCTTTTCATGTTAGTCATCTTTCTTTCCACACCCAACTAAAAACATAATAAATCAGCCTGAGCTAGACTTATTCAACTGAACTACATATCAGATTGTTAGGAGATTTAAAAAGTACAGATTTTGAGTCCCTGTTTAAGTCAACTCAATCAATTCATAATCCATAACCCCTAAACCAATCCTCTCTCCATGTTTTAGTTGAACAGACCAATCCACCTTGTATCCTTCCTTGAGTATATCTTTTCCACTCTGCCTGTTTACTAAATCCACCGAGGCTTTATCGATAGCCACTGGATCAGAAGAGGCCAAAATCCCGATATCCTCCACGATAGGAGGTTCATCTTGGGCCATGCAGTCACAATCTTTAGTCACTCTGAGTAAGAAATTCAAGTGTCCAACCTTGTTTTTCAGAAAAAAATGAAGCGCATAGGCATATTCGGCCATTTTCTCTTGGACACGAATAGAATCCTGATCCCAATGCCATTTGACAGCCCCGGGCTTACAGACAACCAAGCATTCCCCGCAGCCTATGCACTTTTCCTTGTCGATTAATGCACATCCATCCTGTTGAGTTATGGCCTGGGCAGAACAATAGTCGAGACAGATTCCACAATTTGTGCATTTCTTTTTATTTATCCAGGGATGAATGTCAGAATGCTGCTCAAGCTTACCAGCTCTTGAGGCACATCCCATCCCTAAATTCTTTATTGCCCCCCCAAAGCCAGTCAGCGTATGGCCAGTAAAATGGCTCAAACAGATGAGGACATCCAAATGGAGAAAGGTAGCAGCAATCTTGGCAGACTTTATTCGACTGAGATTGACCTGGATTTCACCATCATCCTGCCCGATAAGGCCGTCAGCAATAATAACTGGCAGGCCTAAGTTTTCAGGCGAAAAACCGTGTTCCAGGGCTAATCGAAGATGATCAACAGAATTCGACCTACTTCCTGTATAGAGGGTGTTAGAGTCTGTTATAAACACTCGGGGTTTCTGACGACTGATTTTATTAATTATGCCGCCCAGCCACGGGGGCTTTATATAACCAGTGTTACCTTTCTCTCCGAAATGAATTTTAAGAGCAACAAAGGATTTCTCCTCAATCTCCTCAACCAGGCCAATATTCAGAAAAACTTTCTTAGCCTTTTCAGAGAGGAGCTCAGGTCCATCATCCAATTTGGCACGAATAAAATAGACTTCTCTCGGCATTAAAATCCTCTGTGAATTTTACTCCTCTAATATTGCTTTAGCTGCTTTAAGTCCTGAGCCTGGGTCAAATTTATGACCTAAAGAAGATAAAGTTCTTTCCAGAGCTTCGATGGCGAAATAAACTTGAGATACGGATATATTTCCCATGTGCCCTATACGAAAAACTCGGCCTGCAGTCTCTCCTAGTCCCCCTGCCACCACGACCCCATTCTCAAAATATAGATTTCTGAATGATTTATCCTCGATCCCTTCTGGATAATTGACAACCGAAAGCGTATCAGCCAAAAAGGATTCTTCAGTAAAGAATGAAAAACCTAGCTCTGTTAAGGCCGCTCTTATTGCCTTAGCCATAAATGCGTGACGGGAGAACCTCTTTTCCATCCCTTCCTCGATGACAATCTTCGTGCTTTCACAAAAAGCCCTTATCTCGTTGACACAGGGTGTTGAAAAATATTTTGAGGGGTCTTTCATGATGGGTAGCCACCTTAACAAATCAGAATAAAAAGCAGGGATCGCTTTCAGGACTTTTCTCTTTTCCATGCCCTTCTCTGACACGATAAGTATGGCCAAACCAGGGGGAGCCCCAAAACACTTTTGAGCAGCAGTGAGAATCACATCAACGCCCCAATCATCCATTCTCTCCTCTATCCCACCAGTGGCACAAACACCATCGATGATATAAATAAGATCATGATTCTTCATGACCTCGGCATAATCTTTGACAGGAGCACATCCTCCCGTACAGGTGTCGACGTGAGTACTTACTACGACTTCATATTTGGTCTCAGATAGGCTTTTCTCCAATTCTTCAGGTAAAACAGCTTTTCCCCATTCACATTCGATAATGTCATAGCTAAGGCCAAACGCTTCGGCAATCTGGGCCATTCTCTGACCAAAAAACCCCTGGGAGAGAACAAGAATCCTCTCGGCTTTATCAACTGTATTTAAAAGCGCCATCTCCATGGCTAAAGTCCCCGCCCCGGCGACGATGAAAGGTTCTCCCTTCTTGCAGTATACAATTTCTTTTACATTTGATAGAGCTTCCCTGAATTCAGTCACAAAGGTAGAACTGACATGAGAGATAGTAGGATTAGAAAGGTTGTTCAAAATGCGCGGATGAACAGGCGTTGGCCCAGGGATCAATAGAAGTTTTTCCGTCTTCATTTTATTGACTTGAAAAATAAATCTTACCCATTTTCATCAATATTTTCTTATAAATCAAGTCATAATTGAGAGAAAAGAGCCCTGCTTTTCAGGAAAAGATAGAGGACCGTCCCCATAAATTCTGGGTAGACCTGGCTCGGAAATATTTGGTAGTATAACGCATCTATGAACAAGACACCTAAAACGGAAGGATTCATTTGATGAAAGTCGATTCAGTCCTTTTTTCTCCTATCAAGATTGGGTTGGTCGAGATTCCGAACAGATTTGTGCGTTCAGCAACTCACGATTTTATGGCCCATCGGGATGGTTCAATCACTGAAAGACAGGTTTTGCTCTACAAACACCTAGCCAAGGGAGAGGTTGGCCTCATTATAACAGGACATGTTTACGTCAATCCTCAAGGCAAGGCGAGTCCTTATCAAACCGGTGTAGATGAGGATAAAGCGATCAAAGGTTTAAAGAAAATCACTGAAGTCGTCCATGTTTATCCAAGCCGAATTTTTCTACAGCTTTCTCATGCTGGAAGGCAGACCAAGCCAAAACTCTGCCAAGGCACTCCCCTTGCGCCTTCTGCCGTTTATGAGCCAATTTTTAAGGTCATGCCAAAAGAGATGAGTAGCGAAGAAATTCATCAAGTTATAGAAGATTTCATCACGGCCAGCAAAAGAGCCAAGCAGGCAGAGTTTGACGGTGTGCAGCTTCATGTCGCTCATGGCTATCTTCTCTCCAGCTTTATTTCACCTCATACAAACAGAAGGCAAGATAAATGGGGAGGAACTCTTGCCAACCGACTCCAGATCGTTGTTGAAATAATAAAAGGAATTAAAGGATCATTAGGACCAGAATTTCCTTTAATTGTGAAGCTGAATTCCCAAGACTTTCTTCCTAAAGGCTTAAAACTGGAAGAAAGTGTGAAGATAGCCATCGAGTTGGAAAAGGAAGGAATCGATGGAATCGAAGTGAGCGGTGGAACAGCCGAGTCAGGACAGGGCTCAGTCTGGAAAGGACTGCGTTCAGAAGATCAAGAAGGCTACTTTGTTCAAAATGCTGCCAGGATAAAATCAGCGGTTACCATTCCAGTTTTCGGCTTAGGCGGAATCAGGTCTTTTTCAATGATGGAGAAATTTATTAACCAAGGCAAGGTTGACCTCATCTCTATGAGCCGACCTTTTATACGAGCACCTTACTTAGTAAAAAAATTTCACGAGGGAAAAATCAAAAAGTCGGAATGTATTTCCTGCAACAAATGCTTCAACCTGAGAGGAATAAGCTGTGCTGAGTTGAAAAAAAGTAAGAATGATTAGAGTTAATTTTGAGCTATGCCTTAATCAGCCTCGCTGATTCTATAATTCATTCCCTCATAATGAATTATCAGATTCTTAGCTACAGAAAGATATTTAGCGATTCCAGGTTTTTCTGAAATCAAATTGAAAAATTCCTCAGAGTTGAATTTGATTTCCTTCACCGGGCTTCCTTGTTCATAGACACTGTCGACCCAATATCCATCCTTCAGGTAAAAAGTCTTATCCTCTTTATAGCGAATTTGCTGTGATACAACTTGGGCAGCTCTGTCTTGAGCTTTAAAGACTTGAGTGGCCTTGGCCATCTTGACCGCACCCGCTCCAGTGACTTTTTTGGCTCTGAGGGCTTCCTCGGCCTCCGGCGCTGCAGCGGCAATGAGGCGCCGTTCCTTTTCAGTGACAAGAAATGAAGTGTAGGGAGTCACGATTCCATACTTTAATCCAAGCTTTTTTACTTCTTCAACCAGCTCATCTCTTTCTCCCTGCAGACGAATCTCTTCGAGCAGATAACCCACGCGTCTGGTTGCCCACAATCGGGGAAGAAAGCCAAAAGACACGTCCTTAGACAAAGATTGTTTTTCAAGGACAAATTTTTTCTCCTTTTTCCCGACCCTGCCAGAAAGGGCAACGGACACTGGTCCTTTGCCTGCGAATTTACCCAACAGGACGAGCTGCGAGCCCTTAAAAAGGTCGGGCAAATTCCGAGGATACGAGTTTTTCGCTTCGATTCCCTTGAAGGTTATTTTTAAGTCAGAGAGAAGAGGGGAAGAAATTTTTTCATAATAACCGGAAATGGCTACTTCTAAATCATCCTCCTGATCCACATAAACAGATGTCCCTCTATTATCGGTAGATATCCTGTCCAAAAGTTCTGTATTCACATCATTGCCAACTCCAAAAACGAATACTCGAGAATTAGAGGTGTTGCTTTGGTTGATATTCCGGAGAATATCGGGAGTTCGGGTGACTCCGACTGTTGGCAAACCATCAGTAAGAAAAAGGATATAATTAGGCCGATCTCCTGCTTGCGTCAGTTTTAGAGCCTGGAGAAGAGCGTCATTGATGTTTGTACCTCCAGCATCCTCGATTTCATTCACAAACTGAAGAGCTCTGGATTTGTTCTGTGAGTCTGCTGAGACCAGCTCTGAGGAAAAGACTTCGACACTATCATCAAAATCAATGAGGGAGAACTTATCATTCTTGTCTAAATGGTCGATGATGAAGCGGGCAGCATCTTTGGCTTGAATAATTTTCTGTCCGCTCATACTTCCTGAGCTGTCTAAGACCAAAATGATGTTTTTGTTGAGAAGTTTTTCTTTTTTGCTCGTATAAGGGGGCGAAGCCAAGAGCATGTAATAATTTTCCTTTTCTTCTTCCCAGTTTAAAAACGAAAGGCCAATATCATCCCGAGCAAGTGAGTAATAGAGAATAAAATCTTTATCTGGCTTAACGTTTCTTTCTTCATAACCGACTGTGGCTTTCGTTTCACTTGTCTTCCTCACCGAAACTTTATGAGAGGAGGAATAGATATTGGCGATGGGAGCGCTGGAGTCGATATGAGCGGAAATAACAACTTCCTTGATCGGCCGTAGAGAAAACCTCTCTGTGTTCAATGGATAAATATATTTGACAAGATTATTCTCTGCTTTGAGGACTTCGGTGTAAGAGAGTTGTATCCTCTTTTCTCCCCGAGCAGGAATGGGGTAAATACGAGCTCGAAACATATTTCTTCCTATGTATTCCAGAAGAGCGGGGTCCTTCATTCTCCGGACTATATCTTGATATATCTTGCGCGCCTGGTCCCGGTCGAGAATTTCTCCTTTAATTCTTTGATTGCCAACATACATCGAAAATTCAGATATTGCTGCTTTTTCAGGAATGGGGAAAATAAAAATTCCTTCGATATCCCGGTGATGGTCATTGATAAAGATCTGGTCAATGGAGGTCTTGGCTACTTGTCTTGTTATTTCGACATGCACTCTATGGTATTTAACTGATAAAGGAGGAATCCTTTCTGCTGGGCGAAGAACTGGAATAATAAATCCATCGCTATACAGATTCGATACTGCACCAGTGAGGAAAAAAAGCAAAAAAAGGAAAGAATAAATCTTAGATTTGATATCTTTATTCATGACTCTTCTCCTAAAGAAAAGAATTTACTTCATATAAATAAAACTTCTCTTTCCTTGGGAAAGTTTCACAAAACCATTCACCTTCACTTCAGTTCGTGTGTCTAATCCTTACAAGAGCTTTTCTATCTTCTTTTTGAGTTTTTTCACTGATTCAATTAATTCGACAGGATCAGAAAAAAATTTCTCCTTGTCTTGACTTAGAATAAAAACCTGATCAATCCCAGCTTCCTCTGCTGCCTTTATATCAAAAGGAGAATCTCCTACAACACAACACTCCTCCTTCTCAATCCCTAATTTTTTCAGCGCAGCAAGAAAAGGAGCTCCAGATGGCTTCCATAAGCCGCTCTCTCTGGTAAGAATATAATCAAAGTCAAGGTTGAATCTCTTCAAAATATTCAAAACATTCTTACGAGAGTTATTGGTCACTAGGACTTTTTTTACCCCTCTTTTTTCCAGGAAGCCCATTAATTGAGGAATACCCTCTTTCAGGACTGCCTTTGCTGTCGCTTCCTCTTCAAACTTCTCAAGCAATCTCTGCTTCTCAGTTTTTTCAGGTTCCTTGAGAGTAGAAATATAAAGCAGAATCGGTGCACCCTGGACTCCCAATTTTTTCCTGATTGAAACCCAGTCATAAGGAACATCCACCAGTGTCCCATCTAAATCAAAGATGACAGCTTTTAACTCTTTCATTTAAAAAGTGGCTTAGCCTTTCCTACTTCGAATAAAGGCTCTCCTTTATTTATAGGAGGAGTATCAATGATGTAAAGGATTATTCCGCTGAAAGGTGCCCTCACTTCTTCTTTTATATCTCCTAAGTAATCGGTAATGAATCCCACCTTTTCTCCCTTAGCCACATAATAGCCCATTTTGGTAAGCGGATAAAAGAGGCCATCATGATTAGAATAGATGACCTCATAGGGTTCAATCCAGACTGGTTCTGTGATGAATTCTGGTTCCCCCTCGATCATTCTAAAAAGTCTCATGACATTGAGAATCCCTTTCACGTTGCGAACTATGGATATTTCATCCGTCTTTCCCAAATACCCTGACTCAGTGGTTATGGCAGGTTTGGAAAGAAGAATGGCTGTATTGCCTAAGTACTTGGATTGGGAAATGTCTTTTGACCTGGTTTTATCGATGATGATGTACTTCAACCCGAAAGCCAAGAGCATATCTTTGGTTACCTTGTCTATTTCTTGGTCATCCTTTATCATCCAGTAGGCATAGGGAATTAGAGCTTCGTTGCCATCCCCGCAATGAAGATCTATGAGATAGTCGCATTTCTCTATGACCTCTTTTTTTAAAACATAAGCAATGCGCTGACTTACTGTTCCTTGGGGATCACCGGGAAAGACTCTGTTTAAATTTTTCCAGTCATGAGGATTGTAATAGATGATTCTTTTTTGAAAAGCAGGGAGATTAGCAATATGAATCATAATCAGAGTTCCTGAGAAAGAGTCAGGATTAATCATTTGTCTTAAACGATAAAGAGCCAAAATCGGAGGGTATTCATAGCCATGTACGCCTGCTACTAAAGCCAAAACTTTTCCCTTTCTCGATCCATTGATGACAGTAAAAGGTACATAAGTTTTGATGCCATCCATTTCAGGTACAGATAAATATCCTGACTTCATCTCCCCTGGGGGGATACTCGTAGTCCCAATGACAAAAACATCATTATTTCCGGCTGGCAAAGTTGATGAAGATAAGTTAATGAGTAAAATCAATCCCACGAATAATTTTCTTAACCCTATAAAATTCACTTTAATCCTCCTTCTTTTTTTGAACTATTCTATCAAGAAAAAATCAAGAGCGTAAAGAAGAAAACTTCTTCTCCTTTAAAAAAAGGGGGGGACGGTTCTATTTTTATAGAACCGTCCCCTAATAGAAAATTGAATTATCTCCTAATATTTGTTTGCTTCTCAATATTTATTTTGTTATAATGCGCACCTAAAAATTGTTAAATCACTGACTTATGGGAGGCAATACGATGGGTAAGGTTTTGGCTATTATTATAGGCTTGATAGCCATGGCTGGAGGAGTCATTTTGGCTGTCTTTGTGTGGTGGCGTGAATTTTATGAACTTATTTTCGGAGTTATCCCTCCAATTCTCTTTTTCGCAGGTTTCATTGCCCTTGTCGCTGGAATCACTGGGATCAAAGACGCCATGAGAACCAAAAAGCTTGAAGAGGAAGAAAAAGAAGAAGCCGAAGAAAAAAAAGAGTAAAGTCCGAACTTTCTCTTTTTACACTTTATCCTTTAAAGAAAATGAGTTGAATTTTCTCAAGAACTCCTACATTTCTTCTTAGAAATCCCTTTTTCCTCATTCCCTTAACTTCTAATGCAGCCTATTGCGTCTCTCATTAATTCCGCCTAAGAAAAGACTCGATGAGCTAGGACGATTCTTTTTTCAATTTAATTACTATCCCCTAATTTTATAATTGAATCCATTACTTCAGAGTAACAAAAAAGATATTCTCTTTATTCAATTCTTTCGAATTACAAATATTTTCTTGACATGTAATTTGTAATCTATTATACTGTAATCAAATTACAAAACAAGGAGACTTAAAATGGAAAAACAGAAACCAAAAGCCAAGCCAAAAACCAAAGAGGATGCCAAAACAAAAAAACAACATCAAAGCAAACTGGATGAACTTGGAAGTCAAGTAGAAAAAATCGCAGTCAGGACTGCAGAATCAATTAAAAAAGTCATCGATAAGGCCCTTGCCTCTCGCAATACTGTGCTCACAATTCGAGTCAACGATGAAAGCAATCAGAAATTGAATATGCTGGTTGAAGCGGGGCTGTTTAAGAGTCGCTCGGAGAGCGCTGCTTTTCTTATCCAGGAGGGGATAAAAAGCCAGGAACCTCTTTTTGGTAAAATGACGACTAAAATGAAGCAGATAGAAAAAATTAAAAAAGAACTCAAAAACATCGTATCTCAAGAAATAGCTTCTCCACCCGATAATGAGTAAGGCATGGGGACGGTTCTATTTTTCACATGGGGGTCAGGTTTTATCATGAATTGATGCCCAAAGGATGAAAGCAAAACCAGATCGTGTAATAATGGCAAAGCCTTACCCCGTTGTAGTGGAAAAATAGAACCGTCCCCTTGAGCTTCCCCTGGATTACTTGCTAATTTCAGAAGAGCTATGATAGTATTTTTTATGTGGTCAGTTTAGGTAGTTTTCTCATTTCTGCCATTCTCTCTTTCTCCCTTTCCATCACGGCCAAAAACATAGAAAACTCATTCCTCCAAAACAATTCAAAAAGGCTTTATTCTCTTTTCTCTTCGACAAGTCATCTGAATATCTCGTTTCCTGAACCGATATCTTTTTCTGACCAGCTTTCAAACCAGCAGGCCTATTTTCTTTTCCAGCAGGTCTTTTCTAACTACTCAACTTTCGAATTTTACTCCGAGAGCAGCATCCCTCTATACTTTGAAAAAGAAAGCTTTATCTTTAAGGCGAGATGGTCTTTCAGGAATAAAAAAGACAACAACCTTTATGTCATCCATATCTTTTTTTATCTTTCGAATGAAGGATTCTTAAAAAGCAGAACTTCACCAGAATCTTCAAAGATAAAACTCAAGAATAGCAGCGAGGTATGGAAAATCACTGAAATAAGGGCAGAAAGATTTTGAAAGCTCCAAAAAAAATTATTGACAAAAAAAGTTATTTCCTTTTCCCTGCGCTGCTGCTCGGCATAACGCTCTCAGCTCTTTCTTTATTATTATATCTTCTACTCCCTCTTTTCATTTCATCAAATTATTATCAAAAAAGCTTGAAGCCTTTGAGGAGTCAAGCCGGAGAGATAAAAAAAGAGTTAACCAACATTATTTCTGAAATCAGATCAAAGCAAAGCTCTTTTTCAACTGTATCTTTCCCAACAGAAAGAAACGAAATATTTGATTTGTTGAAAAAATCCGACATCAATACAGAAAGAGAAGGAATCGGTTATTATAACTCAGAAGGGAAGCTTGGTCTCTGGCTGGGAAAAGTAATAGACTTAACGGCCATTCTCCAAGGCAAGAACACCATAGAAACGTTTGCAGAAGAGAGGTCCTCTTTTCTCATCAAGGATAAAGCTTCTGTTTTCCTTGTCTCACCCCAAAAAGTCAACGAGAGAGGATACATTGTCTTCTACAGACTTTTAGCCTTTGAGCCCCAGTTTAAAACTCGCTATTTGAGAGAATATCAATTTTTGGAACCAAAACTGCAAAGGAATCTTCATAGCATTTTGTACTATGATTATCGTGAAGACATTTCTGGGTTTGAAAGACTCTTCTCTAGGCATGAAGATGAATACATCGGCCAGCCAGCTCTTCAGGATAAAACTCAAACTCTATTTTTCCCTTTAAGAAATGAAAAAAAGAAGATCATGGCTCTGGTGACTCTGGGCTCTCCACCTCTGGCCTCATTTGTTTCGACTCAAAAAGAAAATCTCCTTCTGGCCTTCTATTTATTATTCGGGACCACTCTTGTTTTATTTCTTTTTTATCTCACTAGATCAACAGCTTTCTACAAGAATAAAAATTTTTTGCCTTTCTTTCTTTTCACCCTCACCCTAATCAGTTTAAGGCTCACTTTTCTCTCTCTGAGTCGCCTGGAAGCGATCAAATCACTTCCGATTTTCTCTCCCTCGTTAGCCAGTTTCTTATCCATCGCTCACCTCACAAAATCGCCCGGCGATATCTTTCTGACATCATTCTTTCTGCTGTCGATCATCTCCTGTCTCTTTATTTATATTAAGAACGCATTACCATCCAGCAAAAACAAATTATCTTTTTCTCTTTCCTTCCTTTTAAACATCGCCATCATTTTCTTCTCTATACTCCTCTGCATAGCTTTTCTGCAAACTTTAAAACTCCTTATATTCAACTCAAATATTAATCTCTTGAGTTTTGCTTTTAGCCCGGCTTTTATCCTGCTTCATTTGAGTATACTATTTCTTTTCCTCAGTTTCGTGCTCATAATTTTTATAGTATTTCGGATGATCTCACTTCATTCTTCTCGCTTTGTTCTCTCCCTTGCTGTCTTTGCCTTTGGTTTCGGAAGTTTTATTTTCCTTTTCAAAGAAAAATATCCTCTTTTCCTGGTTATTTTTCAAACAGTTGTGGCCTTTTTCATCCTGATCCATGCCTTCTTCCCTGAGATCAGGAAAAGAAATGATATCCTTGTTTCTGCCTTTCTCTTGAGCACTCTATTTCTGTATCTTTCTCTTCATAATTATTCTTCGAACAGAAATAAATCTCTTATTCAAAACACCCTTAAAAATATGATAGCTTCTCAAGAAGACTGGGGGGATTTTTTAGCATCTCAATCTATTCCTGAAATAGAAGAGAGAGCAGAATCCATTCTCTCCTTCTTCAACAATCCTGAGCCATCTGATTTTGCCCAGACTCTTTGGAGCGAGACTTCGATTGCCAAATTCAACTGGTATTCCAGCTTGGAAATATGGAATTCCGAAGAAAAAATGCTTTCCCGATTCTCTCTAAACATACCTGAGCTCTATCCTTTTGATTTCGATTTGCCAGCCAGCCAGGATTGGTCAATTTTCGATCTAAGTAGTCTTTTTTTAGGGAAAGAAAAATATTTTATCGTAGAGTATAAAGACTGGTTTGATAAAGAAACTCCCTTGGGTAGAATCATCCTTATCCTCTCTGTCGACTATGATATGCTTCCCATTCTTTACACTGCTAATCCATATTTTGAACTCACCCGGGTCACTTCACTGCCCTCTCTTACCCAGCTTGATTTGGGGTTTATTATCTTTGACTTGAACGGAAAACTTCTTTTCAATCCTCATCGAATATCTACTGGGATTTCCCCAAGTCTCTTGGAAAGAATCTGGTCCTCGAAAGATTCTGTATGGTCTTCGTTTAAAGATAAAAACAAAAACTTCAGCTCTTTTTATTTCAAAACAGACCAAAGGATTTACTCGTTTTTTATTCCTAAAAAAAATTTCATTAATCATTCTGTAGAATTCTTAAAATTGCTCTTTATCTACATCATCTTTTTTCTATTTTCTTCACTCCTGATCAATATCGTGCTTGGCCGGAAAAAATTAAAAAATCCTCTCTGGTCTTTTTCGAATAAAGTCTATACTTCTTTTATCGCCATAGCCATCATATCTCTCCTCATTTTCGCTTTTTTCACCCGCAGTTTTTTAGAGCGAATTTTTGCCCAACAGTATATTGAAAAAGCAGAAATCCACGCCAATTTTGCACACCGAGTTATGGAAGATTTTATTTTCCGCCAACAACCAGAAAAGTATACTCCAGTGGCCCCTCCAGAGGATTTGGTGCTCTGGATAAGCTCCACTATAAATAATGATGTGAACTTATACAAAGAGGGAAAACTCTATGCATCTAGCAGAAGAGAATTCTATGACTCGGGGCTGCTCCCAGAACTCATCGACGGCGAAATCTACTATGAAATCCAATTTGAAAACAATCCTTTTTACACTCGAATTCAAAAAATTGGTGATTATTCTTTTCATACGCTCACTATTCCCTTTTTCTTCTTGGATTCATTCCTCCTCATCTCTCTTCCTTTTCCGTTCGAACAGCAGGAAATATCAAAAGCCACTGGTGGATTTCTTGAATTCCTGGTGTTTATTTCTGTCTTCTTCGTTATCATTGTCCTCCTTTTCGCTCGAGGCATGGGGGCGATAATCATTACTCCTATCAAAAAGCTTCTTGCTGGAACCAGAGAGGTCAGTCTAGGGAATCTCGAAGTTTCTATCGAGCACAAACCCCAGGATGAGATGAGAACCCTGATTGATGGATTTAACGCCATGATTAAAAACTTGAAGAAACACCAACAAGATCTAACAGAAATGAGCAAGACAGTTGCCTGGGCAGATTTGGCTCGAAAGGTTGCCCACGAAATCAAAAATCCTTTAACACCTATTCAGCTCTCGGCCGAACATTTATTGAAGGTTTATTCTGATAAGAAAGGAGATTTCGATAAGGCCTTAAAAGAATCCGCTTTCTTTATCATCAAAGAAGTTGAAAACTTGAAAAAAATCGCTCATGAATTCTTAGAGGCCTCAAAAGAAAAAACTCTTAAAGAAGAATCCTTTGATTTTAAAACAGTTACTCAAGAAACTGCCTTACCTTATAAGAAAATGCTCTCCGAAAGAATCAAATTTAAAGAGACTTATGAGGGCGAAGATTTTGGTTTTAAAGGAGATAAAGATAAGATAAGAATTGCCTTGCGAAACATATTCATTAATGCCATCGAAGCCATTCGAGATAAAGGAGAAATTGAGGTCAAATTAAAAAAAGGCCAAAAAAACTTAATCCTAGAAATTAAAGATACGGGCATGGGAATGGAAAAAGTTATGCTGAAAAAAGTCTTTGAACCATACTTTTCGACCAAAGATGCAGGCACAGGTTTAGGACTTTCCATCGCCAAAAAAATCATAGAAGGCCACGGAGGCTCCATCCAAATCTCAAGTGTACTGAGAAAGGGAACAAAAGTCTTAATCAAATTCCCCTTGGTTTGATTGAGGAGACAATAAATGCCAAAGACTCTAGTCATCTATTTTAGCCAAACAGGCAACACCAAAAAAATTGCAGAAGCGATCTTTTCGGCCTTAGAAGGTGAGAAAGATATCCTATCTATCAATGAAATTCAGCCACTTGATCAATATAATCTTATTTTTATCGGATTTCCTGTTCATTCCCACGGTGTTCCTGTGAAAATTCAGAATTTTATTAAAAATATCACAGAGAACAAAAAAATTGCCTTTTTCTCCACTCACGGCTCTTTAACCGGAAGCAGATTATCAAGAGAAGCACTCGAGCACGCTGTGGTTCTCGCCTCAAGGGCAAAGATTCTCGGGACATTTTCATGTAGAGGAAGAGTTTCCCTGAACGCTCTTGAAATCTTTAAAAAATCTCCAGAGCACCAAGCATGGGCAGACATGGCTGTCTCCGCTGCAACTCATCCTGACGAAGGAGACCTAGAAGATGCGAAAGCCTATGCTAAATGGATAAAAACTCTAAGCCGCCAGCCTTGACTCCTGGCTGAAGATGGGAAGGATATTTTAGCTATTTTCTTTTCTCTTTAAGCTCTAAAAGCACTCCCTTTAAATTTCGAGGATGAATGAAGGCAATCTTGCTCCCCTCTGCTCCTTCTTGAGGTATTTCCTGGATGAATTGAATCCCCTTTTCCTTTAGCTCTTTCATGACGTCTTCAATTCCTTCCGCTTCAAGACTCAAATGATGTATTCCTTCTCCTCTTTCTTCGATGAATTTTTCTATCGATGATTCCTCTCCAAGGGAAGTCACTAGTTCCACAGCGGATCCATCTTCAAACTCCAAATGAGCGACTTTCACTCCCCTTTCCTTTATTTCCTCAATCGCTCCTACTTTCACTCCGAATAATTCTTTCCATCTCTTCAAACTCTCTTCAAGGTCTTTCACAACAATGCCGATGTGATCGATTCTTTTGATTCCCATTTTTTCCGCCTTTAACTTTTAGCCTTGAATCTCCCTACGATTTTATCAGCGACAGAATAGGGATCTGTCTCTCTTTGGTAGATTCTTTCGATGAATTCATCAAAATCAGATTCCTCAATATTCTGAGATATCCTCTCAAAGATTTTGTCCTTAATAATATCTTTCAACATCCAAGACAATAACCTTTTTTTCCTTTTTGCTTGGAATTCAGGACTTTTCTTCGAAATAAAATTTTGGATTTCATCAATCAGTAGCCCAATCCCCTCCCCTTCTGTGGCTACTGTTTTCACAACAGGTGGAATCTCTCTATTCTTCATTCCCAATTCAAGCATAGCTCTAAGCTGATTCTCCATTTTATCAGCCCCTGAAGAATCAGCCTTATTGATAACAAATATGTCGGCAATTTCCATAATACCTGCTTTGAAGATTTGAATGTCGTCGCCTGTCCCGGGAATCAGGATCACCAAGATAAGATCCGCTAGCTTTACGACTTCGACCTCATCTTGACCAACTCCTACTGTTTCCACTAAAATCATATTCTTCCCAGCCGCCTCAAAAATAGCGATAGCTTCCCCTGTCGCCTTAGCCAGCCCTCCCAAATGACCTCGAGTGGCCATGCTCCGGATAAAGACTTCAGCATCCAAGCTGTGCCTCATCATCCGAATTCTATCTCCTAAAATGGCTCCCCCGCTGAAAGGGCTGGTGGGATCGACTGCAATGATCCCAATCTTGCTCTTGTCTTTCCGCAAGTATTCTACCATCTGATCAACCAACGTACTCTTGCCAGAGCCTGGAGAACCAGTGACTCCCACAATAACCGACTTTCCCGTATAAGGAAAAATCTTTTTCATCATCTCCTGGGTATTTTTTCCATTGTTTTCAACTAAAGAAATAGCTTTAGCTACAGCCCGGGCATTTCCCTTCAGAACTTCCTTAACTAAATCCATTTTTCCAGTTTGTCTAATCAAACAATGATGAAATTGATAATCTCTTTTAATAAATCTTATTTATATTAAACAAATTAAATAAACTAGAACAACTTGATACACTAATTCAGTATTCTGAAAGAATCCTATGGGCAATAATCCAACGCTGGATTTCAGATGTTCCCTCACCGATGGTGGCCAATTTTGAATCGCGATAGAACTTCTCGACAGGGTAATCCTTGGTAAACCCATATCCTCCGAATATCTGTACCGCCATGGAAGAGGCTTTCACCGCGAGTTCTGAGGCAAACAGCTTGGCCATCGCCGATTCCTTAGGAATTCTATGTCCTTTATCTTCAAGGAATGCAGCCCGGTAAGTCAAAAGACGCGATGCTTCGAGCTCTGTAAACCCATCGGCCAACATCCACTGAATAGCTTGAAAGTTAGCTATGGGCTGATCAAACTGAATCCTCTCCATAGCGTACTTTATGCTTTCTTCCAAGGCCCCTGCAGCTATTCCTAAGGAAAATCCGGCGATGCTCACTCGTCCTCCATCAAGCACTGCCATCGCAGCCTTATATCCTGTTCCTTCCTCGCCTACCATATTCTCAGCCGGAACTTCCACATCTTCGAAAACGAGCTCAGCCGTATCAGCCATTCTGATGCCAAGCTTATCTTCCTTTTTTCCTGCTTTAAAGCCCTTCATTCCTTTTTCCAGGATGAAAGCTGAAATTCCTTTTCTCTTCTTTTCTGGGTCTGTAACAGCCAAGACAACTGAAATCTCAGCCAAAGAGCCGTTGGTGATGAAGATTTTTGAACCATTGAGTATCCAACGATTCCCCTTCTTTTGGGCTCTGGTTTTAAGAGCTGCTGCATCAGAGCCTGCTCCAGGCTCAGTGAGTCCCCACGCACCTAAAGTCTGGCCCGAAGCTAGTCTGGTCAGATATTTCTTCTTCTGTTCTTCGTTGGCAAAAAGATTGAGGTGATTAGAACAGAGTGAATTGTGAGCGGCTACGACCAAACCCACCGAAGGATCAACCTTGGAGATTTCTTCTAAAATAATGACATAATCGATGTTGGAATAGCCTGCCCCAGAGTATTCTGCAGGAATGATTATGCCTAATAATCCCATTTCACCCAACTTGACGGTTAGTTCCTTTGGCCATTCCCCTTTTTCGTCATATTCTTTGATGAGAGGCTTAATTTCCTTTTGAGCAAAATTCCTGATTGATTCTTTTAACATCTCCTGTTCTTCAGTTAATAAGAAGTCCATTATAACTCCTAGCTTATGAAAAATTTATGATATAAAAATAGTTATTAAAATTATTCAAAGGCAGCAAGCCATGAACATTTCTTTTCCATATTACTTTTTAGTTTTTTAATAATCAAGAAAATTCTTGTTCTCCCCTCTTATTTGACTTTGGAGTTGAAATATCTTAAATTCAGATTATGCTTCAAGGCATTTTTAAGATTATCTTATACGGTTTTTTAATTTATCTAGTCTACCTACTCTATCGTTTTTTCAAAGCCTTGAGCAGTGTGAAGAAAACCCACAACAGCCAAAAACGCCTTTCAGGCCTAATGGTTAAAGATGAGCAATGCAACACTTACCTTCCCCAAGAAGATGCTATTAAAGAAGTGATTGAAGGCAAGGAGTACTATTTTTGTTCAAATGAATGCCGACAAAAGTTTATAGAAACCAATAAGCGTCAATAGCCTGCCAAGCATTCTTTTTTCTAACCCGCCCGCCTATGTTCCAAGCTGTTAATCCTTATTCTTTTTCATTGGCGAAGGCTTTGCACTTGTGCTGCCTCTGTTGGCAGAATTTCTGATGTGATCTTTTTCCCAGGATTCGATATTAATTTTATACATAGGATAGAAAATAAAGGAACCACAGGATTAGCGTTTTTATGATTTCGAAATTCGAGATTTGAAGTTTTAGGGAGTAAGGCTCCAGGAATCGATAGTGACTGTATCCTCAAGAGAAATTTGTTCATGTGTATAATCGGCAGGGACCGTATATGAGTCTCCAGTTTCGACTATAATCTCTTGATCTTGGATAATGATTTTCTGTTTTCCCTTAATGACCGTGGTCACCTGTTCGTAGGAATGTTTGTGAGGAGGAACTTTTGAGCCCTTTTTGTATTCAAACCTGGCCATGAGAATATCTCTCCCGCAGGCCAGTGTCCTTCTAACCACACCGTCGAAGACTTGAATTTTAGATTGGTCTTTTTTGCTTATTTTTAACTTTAACGGCTCCTCTTTCTGTTTACCTGGCATTTTTCTGCTCCATTTAAAATATTTCAGACAGAGTTATCCTAAAATCATGAAATTCTCCCTTGTAGTCCTGCCAGTCTATATCAACTTTCTCAACGATTGCCAAGGGTGGTCCTTCTTCAAGATGACCGATAAGAGTTTCTATATTTTCTCTCTCCCCTTCGGCAATGACTTCGACATTGCCGTCATCCACATTTCTTACCCATCCAGTTACGCTGAGAGATCTTGCCCACTTATGAGTATGATCACGAAAAAAAACTCCTTGAACTCGCCCCGATACGAAGATATGCGCCCTTGCTTTCATCTTTGCTCTGTTATAATACCATATCACTCCAAATTCGTAAACGATAAATTATGAATTTTCTCCTTTATGGACTAGCTTTAACTTAAAGCATCTCAAAATCTGCAAAATCTAAGGTTAATGGCTGTTGAACATAAAGAATCTTCAGGGATAGAAGAGCCGACCTTAAAAGATTCTTATGGTTTATCATATTTACCATTTTTTTCAATAAAGGTAGAATAAGATGGAAATGAAAAAAATCCTTCTCTCGGTGGCAGGATTTGATCCCTCTTCTGGGGCCGGTGTTCTTCTGGATTTAAAAGTTTTCCACCAGTTACATTTCCAGGGGATGAGCATCTTGACTTCCTTAACAGCCCAGAACACAAGAGAGGTTCTGAAAATCCACTGTCTCCCTTCCCGCTTCCTGTGGGAACAATATGAAATTCTCGAAGCTGATGTGTCCTTTTCTGGAATTAAGGTTGGAATGGTAGGTTCCAAGGAGAATATCCAGATAATCAGCAAAATTCTCTCCAGGAATAAGAATATACCTAAAGTTATAGACCCTGTTTTTAAGTCCAGCTCAGGTACCTGGCTTCTTAAAAAGGAGCATATCCACGGTTACATTTCATCCATAGGCGGTAAAGCATCACTTCTGACTCCCAATCTAGAAGAAGCCTCCCTGATATCAGGAAATCAAATTAAAAATATAGAAGATCTAAAAGCGGCTGCTGAGAAAATTTTCTCCCAAACCAAGATCCCGTGCTACATTAAAGGCATGGATATCAAATCAAAAATTATAGATCTTTTGTATGATGGGGCTAAATTTTATACTTTTGAAAATGCAAGAATCAAAAAGAGAATTCATGGAACAGGATGTTTCCTCTCCTCGAGTATCTTAGGCTTTTTAGCAAAAGGTCATCCCTTAAAAAAGGCCTGCCTCCTGGCATCCCAGTTCACTCATCAAGCCATGCACAAAGCTGTCCGGCTCGGAAAAGGCCAACATATTATCCAATTCCCCCTAGAAAAGGCTTGAAATAAAAGAACATCAAGAAGAAAAAAAGCTTAAGGAAAAATCTTGTTATTTTAAAGGTCTAAGCGTTAAAGACTCTAAAGCATTTGCTTTAATATCATCTAGATAGAAGAGCATGGGGTGATATTGACTCTCCAACCAGAGTGGAATCTGGTCATCATAATGCCTGCTGAGAAAATGCCCACTCTCTCCAGAGGTGAGGACACAGACAGAATTCCTAAAATCAGCTAGATCAATCACTTGACGAAAGGAAGCTCCCCAATATTGTTTGTCCTCTGTTAAAAAGAACACTCTTATTGTGTTCTCATCGCCCTCCATCAAAAAAGGGCCCCGATTGAAAAACTTCAAAAGAGGTACTTCACCTAATGAATGTTTGAAGAGAATTGAATTTGTCCTCATCCAATCCCATCTATCAGGAGAACCGTATTGTTTATACAGCCAATCATAAGCTTTCTCCAAGCTCATTTTCACGATCTCTTCTCTTGTTTCTAGGGCCTGCGTCTCCTTTTTATCGAACCAAGGAGATAAAGGCTCAGAGATGATTCTGAAAAGTCCAGCTTCTCTGTCTTTAAAATGTTCATTAAAGCTCTCGAAATCCTCTCCAAGCTCATCTCGGAAAATTTCCTCCTGAAAAATCTCCATGAAAATTTTGTAAAGAACAGCTCCTTTTCCTGAAGACATGCGTGAATCCCAATTGCGCAATATTTCATGGGCTTTTTCTTTATTTCCCTCTAAGGCCTTCATTTCCAAAATATAAGGGAGGAAGAATTCTCCCTCTTTGGTGAACACATCATTCTGGATTTCCTTCAAAGACTCAACACTGTGCTTATTCTTCTGAAGAAGTAACTCCTTTATTCTCTCCGCTCTGAAAGGCACCAACCAGTTTGCGCTCACGTAATACGGATATTCATCTGAGACGATTCTGTTGTTGGCGTTAACAATGAATCCCTCTGGGGGATTAAACAAAGTCGGCTTTTTATCTTCTTCCAAAAAGCCCTGCCAGTTCCCTTCCTTCAACCATCCAGGATAGGGAAAAAGAGCTGCTTCTTTTGATCGTCGAGGAATTTTCCCATTCAAATAATAACCAATATTTCCTTCTTTATCGGCATAAACAAAATTTTGAGAGGGTGAATCAAACAAGGCTAAAGCCTTGACAAAATCATTCCAGGTTTGAGCTTTGTTAAGAAGATAAAAAGCCTCTGGAGTTCTTCCCCCTATATAATTGGTCCATCTTAAAGAAAAAGGTGTTTCAGAGGAGACAATATGAGGAGAGATAATGGGTCCTTGCTCTGTCCAAAGCACTTCCATTGTTTCAGCTTCTTTTCTTCCTCTCACTCGAACTCTCTCTTTTTTCTTCAGAATTGATTTCCACCCTTCGCTATCTAAATACATATCTTGGGAACCGTTTAATTTTTCGAAGTACAAATCCTGAACATCAGCAAATGAGCTAGTGATTCCCCAAGCTATGGATTCATTATGGCCCATAATCACTAAAGGAATCCCGGGTAAAGAAACACCAATAACTTTTAGTGATGGACAGTGCAGATGGATCTCATACCAGATCGAAGGAAGACTTATCTCAAGATGAGGGTCAGTAGCCAAGAGAGGCTTTCCGGATTCAGTTCGCCCGCCTGCCAAAACCCAACCATTGCTTCCCTGAGAATTCGAAGATATAAGCCAGTCAGACAATGTCCCATCCTTTATAATCGAAGAAGTGAGCTCAACTCCCTCTTCCAATACTTGAAAAGCCTTCTCAGGACCCACTTTTTTCAGTAGTTTTGCTCTAGTGAGCTCGCTTTGGTAATCCACGCTGAGAAGCAAGGCCATTATGCCTTTTATGATCAGGCTATCCTCAATTCTCCAAGGATGGGGACGATAACGCAAAATCATAAACTCTGGAGGCCAATTGAATTTCCTAGAATTCATCCAGGAATTGATTCCCTTACCGTAGGAACGGAGAAGCTCCTTCAGCTCTGGAGTGAGATTAGAAAAATCCTTCTGGACGGCTTCCTTCAGGCCTAATGCTCTCATGTATTTATCCCGCTCCAAGGTTCTTTCTCCAAAGATCTCAGAGAGTCTTCCATACCCAGCCCGTCTTGTCAGTTCCATTTGCCACATTCGATCTTGAGCATGAACATAGCCACAGGCAAAAAAGAGATCTTCTTCATTTTGCGCAAAAATATGGGGTACTCCCCAGGTATCCCTGATTATCTCTACCTCAGCTCTTAATCCTTTGAAAACAACTTTCCCTTTTGTTTTAGCGAGGGAATTATAGAGAAGGAAGAAAAAGAAGAGGAAAAAACCCAAAAGGAGGAATAGCAAAGAAAAGACAGCTATTTTTAAGAGCTTCTTCATTAAAAGACAAAACTATCCAGGGAATATTCCTCCCTGCCTAAAATCTCATCGGCTTTCTCTAAGACTTCAGCGGAAAAATTAACTCCCTGTTTTTCTGCAGCCTGCAAGTTGAGATGCAATTTTATCTTTTCCATGTATTGGATGGGGATATGAGAAGGATTTTCTCCATTTTTAACTCTGTGGGCAATTTTCCCAGCTTTATATCCCATATCAAAAAAATCCCAACCCATGGCTGCACACGCTCCCAAATGAGTAGAGAGAAGAAAACCGCCGAAGAGGGGAACGCCATTCTCTTCGGCCACTTTGCCCACTGCTTCGAAAGACTCATTGATAGTGTTATCTGAGATTTGATAAATAGCGTCAATCTTCTTGTTAATTAATATCTGAGCAGAAAGGAAAACTTCGTTTTTGTTCGCTACAGGCACGGCCACCATATCTAATCCTAATTCTCTGGCTCCGGCACGACATAGCTCTAAATAATATTCCGAATTGAGCTCTGAGGGAGTCCACAAAGTGCCTATTCTTTTAACCTGGGGAAGGACTTCTTTTATAAAAGCTAATGATTGTTTAATCGGCCCAGTTGAGGCAACGCCAGTGACATTATTCAGATGATTTTCAGAAGATCTTCCGGCTCCGGCCCGGTAAGGATTGGCTACAGAGGTGAAAATGATCTGAATCTTATTGGAAGCGTTTAAGGCTGCTTGAAGACAAGGAGTGGAAAGAGCACAAATCATGTTCACTTTCTCTCTGGCGAAGGATTGAGCAATTTTCTGGACTAGAGCTATATCATTCTGTCCATTCCTTATAATAAGTTGAACATTCACTCCGTCAACAAGACCATTATCCTCGAAAGCCCGAATGAATCCCTTCCGAGCTTCATTCAAATGAGGAGCCTCATTGACTTGAAAAATTCCGACCGTATAAAGATGTTCCTGATTCTTTTGACAAAAAAGGAATAGAAAAGAGGTTAAAAGGAGGATGAACACTTTGCGCGCCACTGTTTCTGTCCTGAGGCTAAACATAATAATCAAAAATTCCTTTTTGAGCAATCTTTTTTTCCTTCCTTTTTGCTTGCATGAGGAAAATATTGGATATTTTCAATTATTTATTTAAAATATAATTCCATGGCTCGTTATTTTATCGGCACTGCAGGCTGGTCCTATGCAGATTGGGAAGGTATTGTCTATCCCGATAAAAAGAGCCAGGATTTTCATCCTCTCATTTTCCTGGCTCAGTATATCAATATAGTTGAGATAAACAGCACTTTTTACCGACCTCCGGTTGTTCGTATTTCTCTTTCCTGGGTAAAAAGAGTTGAGAATTTCCCTGATTTTCTTTTCTCGATCAAACTCCATCAAATTTTTACTCACCAGAGAAAAGATTTTACACAAAAAGATGTAGATGATTTCAAGCTCGGCATCGAGCCTCTTAGAGCGAAAAAAAGATTGGGTGCTATTCTCATCCAGTTTCCATGGTCCTTTGTAAATACTGCTGCCAATAGAGAATATTTATTTAGCTTATTCAAGTTTTTCTCCGAATATCCTCTGGCTTTAGAAATCAGACATTCCTCCTGGGACCATCCTCAATTTTTTCAGCTTCTCTCTGAATACAAGGTCTGTTTTTGCAATATAGACCAGCCTATATTCCGGAATTCCATCAAACCTAGTGCAATAGCGACTCGCTCAGACTTCTCCTATGTCAGGCTTCACGGCCGTAATTATGAAACATGGTTCAAGGAAGGGGCTGGACGTGATGAACGCTACAATTATCTTTATGGTAAAGAAGAATTAGAAGAGTGGGTTAAAAGAATAAAAGACCTGGCGAAAAAAGGGGAAAAGGTCTATGTCATCACCAATAATCATTACCAGGGACAGGCTCTGGCTAACGCTCTCCAGATTAAAAACATGATCACTGGCGAAAAACTCGAAGTCCCTCCTCTACTCCTGAACCGGTATCCCATCCTTAAAGAAATCATAAAGAAACTGAAGGAGGGACAACTCGGTCTCTTCGAGGAAGATAAGAGTCATTAGATGAATACATCTGAAAATAAATTCTGGTGGGAAAACGATTTTTTAAAAGTTAAAGAAAAGAAACTCTATCTCGGGGATACGGAAGCAGTAAAAGTCGCAGAAAAATATGGAACGCCTCTTTTTGTCTACAGCAAAAACCAAATCCTTTCCAATTATGATGCCCTTTTAAAAGAATTTTCCACTAAGACTGCTCTTGAAATCAGAATATGTTATGCCATGAAGGCAAACCCTAATTCTGAAATCCTAAAAATTTTAAAAGAAAAAGGAGCTTGGATAGATGCTGTCTCTCCAAGAGAGGTAAAAGAGGCTCTGCAGGCTGGTTTTCCTGCAGAGAAAATTATTTATACCGGAACAAGCGTCAGCGCAGAAGATCTTCATCAAATATTTAATCTCGAAGGTATAATCATCAACATAGATGCCGAAGAACAATTAGAAATGATGAAAGAAATCAAGCATAAACAATTCCCAAACAAAATGATTCGAGTTTCACTGAGGCTAAATCCAGGCATAGGAAGAGGATTTAATCCCAGAGTCATCACTGCCGGAAAAAAATCCCATGATGGAACACCCATCAAATTCGGGATTGAAGAGAAAAGAGTCCTTGACACATTCCAAAAAGCTGAAAGATATGGATTTATCCCTGCAGGGCTGCATCAACACCTTGGCTCAGGATGGAATAAGAAGGACTTCAAGGCTGTCAAAAAGACAGTGGACAAAATGATTCAGAAAGCTTCTGAAATTGAAAAAACAGGTATCGCTCTTGAATTTCTTGATTTCGGCGGTGGATTCGGGCCCAAGTATACTGAAGACCAACAACTTTTTCCTCTTCAAAGATACGCGGAATACATCTTAAAAAAAATTAATAATTCTGGTCTCAAGATAAAGAGTATTACTTTGGAACCAGGGAAATACATGGTTGGAGATGCAGGGGTTTTGCTCCTCAAAGTCGTTTACTTGAAAAGAAGCTACAACAATGTCTTTGCATGCGTGAACGGAGGGACTTTCAACACCGTGCCCCGGCCAGCGATTTATACGGAAGCCCATCATCATGTCGTCAACTGCTCGTTGATTGACTCAGAAGAGAAGAAAAAAATCACGGTGGCAGGCAACTTATGTGAAACAGGAGATGTCTTTGGCAAAGAAATACTCATGCCCTTACCTAAGAAAGGAGATATTCTAGCGGTCTTACAGGCCGGTGCTTACTGCAGCAGCATGGCATCCAACTACAACCTCAGGGAGATTCCGAAGGAGATCATCATCTAGAATAAACCTTCTTGATTAACTCCAAATAGTTTTCTTTTCTTTTAGCTAAAGATCTCTTTAAGAGCTTCCTCTGCCTTTGGGTAAATGAATTTATACCCAGCCTCCATCAGTCGCTTCGGAACTACCCTTTGCTCTGAGAGAATCGTTTCTTGGGCCATCTCACCAAAAAGAAGACGGAGCACGAAGCCAGGGATAGGAAGCCAGGAAGGACGCCTCATGGCTTTCCCTAAGGTATGATAAAAATCTTTCATCATGAGTTGCGCTGGAGCTGTGAGGTTAAAAGCACCCTGCAAATCTTCCCTCTCCATTAAAAACCGGATCGCACCCACCTCATCATCAAGGTGAATCCAGGGAAACCATTGTTTTCCGCTCCCTACAGGCCCTCCCAGGAAAAAGCGAAAAGGTCGAATGAGCCGAGTAAGAATACCTCCACTGCGGCCAAGGACAGGGCTAGTGCGGATAATGGCTCTTCTAACCTGGGGCTCGACTTCTTTCGTTGAATCTTCCCATTTCACCGCCACTTCAGATAAAAAGCCTTCTCCTGGTTCCGATGACTCGTCAAGAATTTCATCCGAACG
>Ga0209636_10000375_pt1 | contig 42477 bp, 37 predicted proteins | sample DeeMarSWOR152_54_FD_187464 | JGI IMG/M metagenome (GOLD analysis project Ga0209636, IMG submission 187464) | Marine sediment microbial communities from White Oak River estuary, North Carolina - WOR-1-52-54 (SPAdes) (version 2) | ecosystem: Environmental > Aquatic > Marine > Intertidal zone >... | reverse complement strand
AGCCTTCATGACCTGCATTGTCTGCGATTTGACGAAGAGGCTCTTCTAAGGCCCTCCTGATAATATTGACACCGATTTGCATGTCATCATCTAACTTTAAGGCATCGAGGAGCTTCTGGCATCTTAAAAGAGCAACTCCTCCTCCAGGAACAATCCCTTCCTCAACTGCGGCCTTGGTGGCATGCATGGCATCTTCGACTCTCGCCTTTTTCTCTTTAAGCTCAGTCTCGGTGGCAGCACCGACTTTAATCAGGGCAACTCCGCCGACCATCTTGGCCAGTCTTTCCTGAAGCTTCTCCTTATCATAATCAGACGTTGTATCCTCAATCTGAGTTCTGATCTGTTTTATTCGGGCCTGGACATCTTCCTTTTTTCCTTCACCCTCAACAATCGTAGTGTTATCTTTATCAATAACCACTTTTTTGGCTTTACCCAGCCAGTCAATCCCGACATTTTCAAGCTTCACTCCGATGTCTTCAGTGATAACCTTCCCGCCGCTGAGAATGGCAATATCCTCCAGCATGGCCTTCCGCCTATCACCAAATCCAGGAGCCTTTACAGCAGAGCAGTGAAAAGTGCCTTTGAGCTTGTTGACTACAAGAGTTGCCAGGGCCTCACCCTCAACTTCCTCAGCAATGACCAACAAGGGATTTCCCATCTTGGCCACGTTTTCAAGAAGAGGCAGAAGCTCTCTCAGGTTGCTGATTTTCTTTTCATGGAGAAGAATAACAGGGTTCTCCAAGACGCATTCCATTCTATCGGGATCGGTGATGAAATAAGGAGAAAGATAGCCGCGGTCGAACTGCATTCCTTCTACTACCTCCATGGTTGTCTCCAAACCCTTAGCCTCTTCCACTGTTATCACGCCGTCTTTTCCAACCTTATCCATCGCTTCAGCGATGATTTTGCCCACAGATTCATCATTGTTGGCTGAAATTGCCCCGACTTGGGCAATCATTTCACCGCTCACATCCCGGCTCAACTTCCTCAATTCTTTGACAACTTCTTCTATAGCTTTATCGATTCCCTTTTTAATTAAATTAGGATTAGCACCAGCAGTAACATACTTCAATCCCTCAGAAAAGATCCTCTGAGCTAAAACCGTTGCTGTTGTTGTTCCGTCACCAGCAACATCTGAAGTTTTGGAAGCAACCTCTTTTACAAGCTGGGCTCCCATGTTCTCCAGGGGGTCCTTGAGCTCAATTTCCTTGGCCACTGTTACGCCGTCTTTGGTGCTTGTTGGGGAACCGAATTTCTTATCCAGAACAACATTCTTTCCCCTTGGGCCTAATGTTTCCTTTACCAGGTCGCTTAATGTATCGACGCCCTTTTTTAATGCCTGTCTGGCATCTTCACCGAGTGTAATTTGTTTTGCCATTTTTTCCTCCTTCTCGCAAAAATTAGGTGATTTTAGCTAAAATCTCTTCCTCACGAACGATAATATGCTCAATATCACCTATCGTCACTTCGGTCCCACTGAATTTTCCGATGAGAACTTTATCACCCTTCTTAACTTCAAGAGCAATAACTTTCCCGTCTTCTGTCGCACGGCCTTTCCCCACTTCTATTACTTCTGCTTCTTGGGGTTTCTCCTTTGCGGTATCTGGAATGATTATTCCACCTTTCTTCATTTCCTGCTCTTCTAATCTTTTTAGAAGAACTCTGTCGTGTAAGGGTATCACCTTCATTTAAAACCTCCTTAATATGAATAATTTTTTTAGCAGATCCTCTAGAAGATTGCTAATTTTAGCTCGGGTTCCCCCTTTTTGTCAAGAAAAAAGTAAGAAAATTAGCACTCTTAGCAGGAGAGTGCTAAATTTTCTTCAGAATCTTTAGAGATTTGGCCCGGTTACTAAGAGTGTTGCGGTGAATCCCCAGGGCGTTGGCCATTTTGGTCATATTTCCCTTGTATATCTTCGCTGCTTTCTCGATGTAGATTTTTTCGAATTCTTTCAGCGCATCCTTCAGAGACAGCTCCTTTTCCACCATTTCATCTATAACAATCTCCAGTTTCTGATGGATATTGAGTGTGTCAGATTTTTTTTGCATCCTTTTCCACCCTTTTTGTGACTTCTTTATAAGCTTCCTTGAATCTTTCCTTAAGCTCCTTGGGTATAAGGCTAATTATGGCCCTGGTCATTTGAAGACAAGCCGGGGAAAGAGCAGATTCTTTTAAGGCCTTTTTGCTTATAGGAAACACCAAGAGAGCAAAAACAACAACACCACAAATGAGAACTCCCTTCAGGAATCCTAATCCTCCTCCTAAAATATTATTAAGGAGTTTTAAGGGGCCCTTTATAAACTTAGAGAGAGAATATGAAGAAACCCAACCCAGGCAGAGCACAATCAAAAATATGGTTAAAAAGCCTAAAAAATGAGCCAAGACTTCGTTATCGAGAAACCGAAGATAAAGCCTGGAGGCCTTAGAATAAAAACCTAGTGCCAAAATCAGTCCGATAATCACTGCAAGAAGGCCAAAAACCTGCTTCACAAGTCCTTTTACAACGCCCAGGATAGTGGTCAAGGCCAAAATGCTGATCAAGATAACATCAATCCAGTTCACGCCAGTTCACTTCCTTCTTTTTCTCAACTCCTCTACCATCCAGTACTGACCCTCTTTGAGATATCCAAAGGGAATGTGAGGCTTTATTTTTCCATGAAAATCAGACCCAGCTATCGGAACGAGATCCAACTCTTCGGCAATCTTCTTGTAAAGCTCTGTCTGGGAATGATCATGATAGGAAGTGTAAACCTCTAGCCCTTGGAGCCCGCTCTCTTTCAGAATCTCAAGGTCTTCTCTGGAAGCCATCTGAAAATATGCCCCGGGATGAGCAAGGACTGGAACACCTTCAGTCTCGGGAGCAACTTTGAGAACATCCAATAAGCTCAGATTTCGCTTGGGAACCCACGCCGGCTTACCTTTCACGAAATAATCTTCATAAAAAAGATATGGGGCAAAATCTCGGCTAGTTCCTTTAAAGTACTTTTTGAATGCGGGAGTTTTTTTCCTTTCGGCCTTGCGAAGCAAAACCTGGGCAATTGTTACTCCTAAGGGAGGAGTCGACTTCGAATTTCTGGCTACCTCTTTCCAGCTAATATCAAATCCGATATCCTGAAGTTTACGAACACGCTCCTTGGCTTCTATAATCCTTTTTTTCGAAGCTTCAGTGATAAGTTTGAAAATAATTTTCTTTTTCCAGCTTACAAAGGGAAGAAGAAGATGAAACTCGCGGTCGCCGTAGAGAGTTGTAAGCTCAATGCCGGGGATAACCTCAACGCCTGCTTCTTCGCCGAACTCCAAAGCTTGAGGATAAGCGGCAACGGTATCATGGTCGGTAATAGAAATTGCCTCCAGGTTCTTCTCTCTTGCGAGCTGGACAATATGGAAAGGAGAAAGGCTGCCGTCGCTGCTTTTATTGGAATGGATATGCAGATCGACTTGCCCTTGCATTATAATTCATTCTTTCCTGTTAAAAGAGTATAAATCTCAAGATATCTTTTCGATGTCTGTTCGATAATCGACTGAGGCAATGGAGGTGGCGGGGATTCTTTATCCCATTCTGTGCTTTCCAAGTAATCACGAACAAATTGCTTATCCAGGCTGGGCGGAGACTGGCCAGAAGAGTAGCTAGCTAATGGCCAGAATCGAGAAGAATCCGGAGTAAAGATTTCGTCAACAAGCATGAGCTCATCTTTTAAAAGCCCGAATTCGAACTTTGAATCGGCAATAATGATTCCCTTGGAGAGAGCATGAAAGGAGGCTTTCTGAAAGAGTTCCAAGCTTATCTTTTTAACCTTATCGGCAAGTTCAGGTTTAATAAGCTTTTGCATCTCCTTAAAGGATATGTTTTGATCATGCTCCCCCTCTTCAGCCTTTGTAGCAGGAGTAAAGATTATATCCTCCAGTCTGTCGGCTTCTCTCAGACCAGGAGGAACTTTAATGCCGCTAATCTTACCTGTGGCCTTATAATCTTTCCATCCTGAGCCGGAGAGATATCCTCGCACAACGCATTCTACGGGAATCACCTCAGTCTTGTGCACCAGCATAGATCTTTTTTCCAGAATATCCTTATATTTGTGGAGCACTCGAGGAAACTCATCTACTTCTTCGGTAAGCAGATGATTGCGGCAAACGAGTGATGTGAAATCAAACCAAAACTTGGAAAGCTGTGTTAAGATTTTTCCCTTATCCGGAATGAGAGAAGGAAGAACAAAATCAAAAGCAGAAATGCGGTCCGAAGCAACTACAAGAAGTTTGTCTTCTATCTCGTAGACATCACGAACCTTTCCTTTTTTGAATAAAGGAAGTTCTGGAATTGAAATCTCAGAATATGCTTCGACCACTGCACGCTAAAGAATAAAAAAAATAAACTTAAAAAGCAACTAAAAGGTTTTGGGAAATAGCCTCGCTCCCATCGGGGTCAGACTTTATCGGCAGATGATGTTTACATGACAAAATGTAGCCCAATCCTCAAAATAATGACAAAGTCTGACCCCAATGCCATTCTCCATTCGCTCTTTTATTTTATTATAGGAGAGCGAAGCCTTGATCCGAGTTGCTTTTGACTCGCTGGGGCAAAAGCAACGTGTTTTTGATCCATATTGCCTGAGCCTTTCTTCAATGGCCGCTACGGGTATTTCCCAAAACCTGGGCCTTAATAATCATTTATAACGGAGTTTGAGGCTCTTTCCCCTAAGATGACATTCCGATAAAGCTTAGCGTTCTGCCCGCCTTGTCCTTATCTCTTCGGAATGAGGGAAGGCTCTCATGGCAATGAGTGCAGATTTCTACGGAAAAAACATTTTTCTCCTCTACTCCTGCACTGACCATCTGAGAAAGATTTGCTCCTTTTAGATCGAAGAGATACTTACGCCGTCGCAGAGGATGATCTCGAAAAAACTCTGTAGAAAGGCCCTCTTGCTTAAAGCTCTGATAGACATCCTCCCCAACTTCATAGCATTCGCGCCCTATACAAGGCCCCAAAGCAACCAGAAGAGCTCCGGGATTGCTGCCATAATGGCCTTTCATGCTTTGAATAGTCTTTTGAACCACTCTCTTAGATGTTCCTCTCCACCCGCAGTGGACAGCAGCAATTACTTTCTGGGACTCATCCACAATTAGAGCAGGGAGGCAATCAGCTGTTTTTATGATGAGAAGGAGAAAAGGGAGGCCGGTGATCATTGCATCTCCTTTTAATCTCTCTTCGGGAATATTATCTATTACTTGGATAATATTGGAGTGAATTTGATCAAGGAAGACGAGCTTAAGATCATTCCACTCCGGTCTATTTTTATAATCATCGTCCTCCCATAATCTTATTCCGAAGCCATGGATAAGGAAGGGAATTTGTTCCAGTTGAGGAATCGTGCTGTATAAGGAGCCAGATTTTACGCTCATCGTGATCAGACTCTGATAACTTTAATTATTCTGATCAAAAAATACAACCAAATATTGAGAATCCAAAAAAAATTAAATTTGGCAAAGTCTGACTCCAAATTTGCTATAATTGCCTATGCTGAACATGCGGTCAGAAAATTTTGAACCAGCCTATCTAAAGACATACAGAGAAGGGTTGTTTGCAGAAAAAATTGAGGAGGCCTTCCGATTACTGGAGAAATGCAACATCTGCCCTCGAAACTGTGGAGTGAACCGTGTCAAAGGAGAAAAGAAATACTGTGGCGCAGGGTTGCTCCCTGAGGTCTCTTCTTACTCCCCTCACTTCGGAGAAGAAAGGCCGCTTGTCGGCCATCATGGCTCGGGTACGATTTTCATGACTCACTGTAACCTAAAATGCCTTTTTTGCCAGAACTACTCTATAAGTCATGGGGCAGAAGGAAGGGAGATATCCTTTGAAAGGTTAGGGGGGATGATGGTCGAGCTTCAAATGATGGGCTGCCACAACATTAATTTTGTCACTCCCACCCATTATGTTCCTCAAATTCTGAAGGCCCTTCCTGTAGCTGTGGAAAAGGGACTTAAAGTACCCCTTGTCTATAACACTGGAGGTTACGATTCTGTCGAGACTCTTAAGCTTTTAGACGGAGTCTTTGATATTTATATGCCTGATTTCAAATATTCTGATGGCAAGGTGGCCGAGGAATACTCGCAGGCCCCTGACTATCCTGAAATGGCAAAGCTTGCCTTTAAGGAAATGCATCGTCAAGTAGGAGATCTCCTCTTGGATGAAAGAGGAATAGCACTTAGAGGACTTTTGGTGAGACACCTTGTTCTTCCTCAGGAATTGGCTGGAACAAAAGAAGTAATGCATTTCCTGGCTCAAGAAATCTCAAAGAACACCTATGTTAATATCATGGACCAGTTTTATCCCTGCGGTAAAATCTCTCCCAACTCTCCTTTAAACAGAAGAATTACCCAAAGTGAATATGAAGAGGCCTTAGAAGCGGCAAAGAACGAAGGGATAACTCGCCTTGATAAGCGGGAAAAACTGCGCCTTATCTGGCGTTTCTAACTTAACGCCCTTTCTGCAAAAAAGGGGACAGGCTACTTTTTTATGATGATTACTGCTGCTACGGCTTCTTTTATGGTTTGATAGGTCTAATCCTACATTAGGATAAAAAGTAGCCTGTCCCCTTTTTTTTAGCTTTTTTTAAGCAGGGACGACCTGCCCCACAAAATCAGGACAGACGAGGAAAGGAAAACAAAAAAAGCAAAAATAATAAAGGACTCTCTTAGCCCAAAGTACTGGGAGATCCAACCGAACAATAGAGGGCCAAAAGCAAAACCTAAATCTACCGAAGAAGCAAAAAGACTCAAAACTTTCCCTTGTTCTCGAAAAGGAACTCCCTTGACAACGAGAGCAGTTAGATGGGGGTATAGAATTCCAACCCCGATGCCCCAGATAACACCAGAGAGTCCGAGCAAAATATTATTGGAAGCAAAATAGATTAAGATTCCTCCTCCGGAAATAAAATAAAAAGCAGGAAGAAGTGATTTCGGACTACCCCAAAAAACAAATCGCTTTCCTCCATAAAGCCGCATAAACACAGCTGTTAAGCTCAGAAAAGTATAAAAATAGCCAGCCCACATAGGAGATTCTCCGTGAGCAAGAAGAGGAACAAAACTCAAGCTAGAACTAAGACCGATTTCAAAGATTAAAGTTAGAAAAAAAATCAAGAAAATTCTTCGCTGTTTTAGCAGACGAAGAAAGCCAACACTTTTGATTTCTGAGTCTTCAGGAAATCGGGGAAGCTTGACTCTCCAGAAGAGGCCGTACACAAGCGGAACCGCTGCCAGGAAAACAGCACAGAGAAAAAAGAAGAAGAAGCCATATCTTTCAATAATTCCTTCTCCCATAAAAGGAACAACCAAGAGAGGAAGCATAAAACCTGTAGACACGACTCCGATGGCATAAGCCCTCTCTTCCTCGCGGGTTATCAAAACAGCGATCAATAAAGCTGCCAGAATAAAAACTGAAAACCCAATACCATGGAAGATCCTTATGAATACGACAAACCAGTTTAATTTCTGGATAAAGAGGTACATGGCTGTCATGACCAGGACAAGAATGAGCCCTGCCACAACAACTTTCCTGGGATCGTACTTGCTCAAGAGCCAACCAACAAATGGGCGGGATAAAAAGGCAGACAGGGAAAAAATCCCCAGTAAGAAGCCGATTTGTCGTGAGCTCCCTCCTAGGTGCTTAAAATATAGAGAAAGGAGAATCAGCATGGCAACGGAAGAGTAAGACATTAAAACCAGCAATTGGATGGAGAGTATTCCCGGAGCTAATTCTTTCTTACTCATTTAAAAGAGACAAAAATTAACAAATATGTCCTTCTATTTCAATCTTTTTATAATTCAAGGACCTTATCTATAAAACGCGCCTAAATCAGTTATTTGGATTGGCAAATTAAATCTTTATGGATGGGATTTGGTCAATTCTATGTAGGTGTTGCATGATCAAAAACTCTTTTTTTCGTTTAGTATACGAGTTGGAAACAAAAAATCATTAAGGGAGGTCCAGGGTTTGATAGAAATTATTATTTTTTTAATCGTATGCATAAAAATATCGGTTTGGAATGTCTAATCAAGTCTTATAATTAACAAGTGCGGGCTTGTTGAATGAAGTCCCTACAATAAGTTAAATCTCTTAAAAAAAGGTGGGTTTGATAAATCAAACCCCTACAATGAATCAAACCCCTACATGATAAAATTCAAATCCAAACAAATAATCATTTACCAGATACAAAGGTGGGTTTGATAAATCAAACCCCTACAACGAATCAAACCCCTACAAAAAATTAATACTTACAAGAGACTAAATCCTTGCGTTAAATATAAGGGATTTTTGAATCAATCCCCTGCTTTATTCAGGATGGATTAAAGCCTCATAAATGAATTTTTTATAGTGTTTAATCACATCTAGGATGAGTTCTTCTTTGGACAACTTCAGGACATTTGAAGGTTTGATATGTTTCATGAAAGGCACTTCCTTTTCCTCAATCTGACTCTTCTTATCCTTCCTTCCTTTAATCAGCAGTGCTAACCGGAGATCCAGGGCATTATTGGGAAGACGTATAACATAGTGGAAATTATCTACCCGCGATTTAGGAAAATTCACCTCAAAGGCAATTGATTTTCCTTTTTCCTTTCGGACTTTGGATTTTATCCCATAGTTTTTCAGCTCTTCAGATAAACCTTCAAAGGAAGACTCAGCAATGAACTCACAAAACTGATTAAATTTCTCTGGAGCCTCAACCTTGCATTCATCGACAACTCTGAGTTCATCCAAGAAACTTGCTAACTCATCTTTCCAGTCAGTTTTGGCCATTTTGTTCCCCCGGAGAAATAGGCCCTCGCTATCTTATCATATTTCTCTTTAACTTTAAAAGAATAAGTGAAAAAAAGAAAATGGGTGCCTTTTATGTTTCCTTTTTTATCAATTCCGCGAAATGTTTTCCAAATTCTTCGCCCTTTTTTAAATCTTCCTCTGTGGGGCGTCCTTTAAATTCCAGGGTATCAGCAAGTTCCCACTTAAGTGGCTCTATAATTTTTTCCAAATTTTTTCTCGCCCCACCGCTCCATCCGTAGCTTCCAAAATAGGCCACTTTCTTGTTTTTAATATGCTTATGAGCAGCCATGTTTAAAACTCCTTCAACTGGAGGAAAGAGGGACGCTTCATACGTGGGAGCTCCTATCATTACTCCCACTTTTGTCCAGAGTGAAGGAAGGATGTAGCTCACGTGAGTTCGGGAAGCATCAAAGATTTCAAGGGGAACATCTTCTCGAGATATTCCCTGAGCTACCGCATTCATCATGGATTCTGTAAAGCCGTACATGGAGCCATAAATTAGGGTTATGCCAGGCTCAGTTTTTCCAGCCGCATACTCTGCCCACTTCTTGTACAGGTTGACTATAAAAGAAGGATTCTTGCGCCAGATTAGACCGTGAGATGGAGCAATAACATCAATCGGAAGATCAGCCAATTTTTCGATAGCTCCTAAAACCCTTGCACTAAAATTGGCCACGATATTAACGTAATAGCGGAGGGATTCCTTCTCATAAAAATCAAAGTCTTTGCATTCATCATCAAAAATCGCCCCTCGGATAGCGCCATATCCACCAAAAGCATCGCAAGGAAATAGAATCCTGTGAGAGACCTCGTAGGTCGTCATAGTTTCAGGCCAATGAAGAAAGGGCGTTGAAAAGAACTTCAAAGTTCTTTTGCCCAGAGAAAGAGTGTCTCCATCATTTACTACCCGAACGTTCTCTCTTATGGAAAAGAAACTCTCCAGCATATCCTTGGTTTTTGCTGAGCCAAGGAAAATGACTTGAGGAGCAATCCTTCTCAACGTCCTTATAAGACCAGAGTGATCGGGCTCCATATGGTTGACAACTACATAGTCAATCTTTGATATATCAGTGATTTCATCGATTTGATCAAGGTATTCATCTCCCTTGATTGATTTTGTAAGATCGATAATCGCTTTCTTTTCATCGTCTATAAGATATGAATTGTAAGAAACGCCTTCCTTGGTGATGGGCCATAAACCTTCGAAAAGGTCAGTGGTTCGGTCGTTCACACCTATCCAGTAAACATCGGGCTTTATCTCTATTGCAGGCATTTAACCTACCTCCTTTCTCCAGATAGCTTATAATTTTAGCTAGATAGGATTAAATAGGCAAGAATTTTAGGTCCCTCATAATTTCTTTTACAATATTCAAAGATTGTGGTAAAAGATACGGGAAAAATTATAATTTCTTTTTTTCGTCTTCATAAAGGATACAAAAATGGAAGGCCAGGAAACGATCAAAAGAGGAACTTGGGGATCCAAAATAGCTTTCATTTTCGCGGCCACAGGTTCAGCTATAGGGCTGGGCAACATCTGGCGATTCCCGACAATGGTAAGTCAAAACGGAGGAGCAGTTTTTGTCCTGGTCTATATCCTGGCGGTTGCTTTAATAGGGTTCACAGTGATGCTGGCAGAATTAACCATCGGACGCCACGCTCAGAAAAATCCTGTCGGAGCCATCGGACATATAAAGCCCCGCTCACCCTGGAAATTTATCGGCTACCTGGGAGTAATTACAGGTGTTTGTATTCTCTCTTATTATTCTGTTGTAGCAGGATGGACAGTAGGCTACATGATCAAGAGCGCCTCCGGGGCTTTCAGCGGAGAAGTGACAAGTCAACTAACCGAAAAAATATTCACAGAATTCACCTCTAATCCTCTTCAGGTTATCTTTTTGCTTTTCCTGTTCATCGGGATCACTACTTACATAATCTCAAAAGGAGTTAAAAAAGGAATAGAAAAATGGACTAGGATTCTTATGCCCATCCTTTTTCTGCTTATTATTTTTCTTGCTGTGAGAGCTTTAACACTTCCTCGGGCCTCCATAGGCTTGACCTATTATCTCAGACCAGTGTTCTCAAAGCTCAGCGGCACGGTCATTCTATTTGCCTTGGGTCAAGCTTTCTTTTCCTTAAGCCTGGGTATGGGAACAATGATCACTTACGGCAGCTATATCTCTAAATCTGATAATCTCGTCTCTTCGGCAGGTTGGGTCACTTTCTCTGATACTTTTATAGCCCTCTTGGCAGGGCTAATCATATTTCCCACTCTTGCTTTTGCCTACCAGCCAATGGATGTTGGAAGTTTTGGCCTTGTTTTCCAGATCTTTCCTATCATCTTTTCCCAGATTCCAGGGGGTTATATCTTTGCTCTTCTCTTTTTCTCGCTTTTATGCGTGGCTGCTTTAACCTCGACCATATCTCTTCTTGAAGTTCCAGTGGCTTATCTTGTTGATGAGCGGGAATGGTCGAGAAAAAAAGCGGCTCTGGCTGTAGGATTTATCTCCTTTGCCATCGGAGTCCCATCCGCTCTTTCCTTTGGAGGAATGAAATTTTTCACCAGGATAGATTTCTTTGGCAGGTTTGATTTTATCTTCGGCAATATCTCCCTGGCTGTTGGCGCCCTCTTGATATGTTTATTCGTTGGCTATGTCTGGGGGATTAAAAACGCGATCAAAGAAATCTTTTCTGGAAATCCTGGATTCAAAATAAAGCCCCTCTGGGTTTTTTCTCTTAAATTTCTCTCTCCTATAGCTATAATTTTTATTCTTATCTTCATAAGGAAAATTGTTACTGGATAAAGGAAGTCGATGAAGAAAAAAACTTTAGCCATCATTTTATTTTTTCTGTGTTTGATGAGTCTTCAAATCCTGAATGCAGCTGATATCAAGGGCAAGGTTATCCTTTCTCCTAAAGGAGAGCCATACACTGAAGGGATCGTGCTTCTTAAACCTCTTGAAGAGGAATACTTTTCCGAAACAGCTCTTGATCCTGAGGGAAATTTTACATACAGCGATCTTAGACCAGGAAAATACATCATCAAAATGGATCTCTATGAATTGACTCCCTTCGAAGAAGAGATAGAGATAAAAGACAAAGCAGAAACACTGGAACTCAGCTTCACTATTTCCCTCTCCCTTTTAGATAAAGTGCTCATTTTCATCACGAAAGCAAGTGATTTCATGTGGAGTTACTGGATGATTGCCCTTCTTTTAGGAACAGGAATCCTGCTGACCTATCTCACCCGCCTCATCCAAATTAGAAGACTAATCCTTTCCCTGAAGATGGTGCTAAGGGGAGCCCTAGGAAAGGATAAGTCAGAAAAAGAAGAAGGAGACATCTCTCCTTATGCAGCGTTGATGACCGCCCTGGCTGCCACTGTAGGCAACGGCAATATCGCCGGGGTGGCAACAGCCATCGCTGTCGGCGGACCAGGAGCTCCCGTTTGGATGTGGATAGCCGGTGTCTTCGGCATGGCCACAAAGTATGCTGAAGGATTTTTAGGAGTCAGATTCAGAATTAAGAATATACGGGGAGAAATGTCCGGTGGTCCTATGTACTATGCCCGCAACGGCATCAAGAACGAGCATTTAGCCAAATTCATGGGCATGTTTTTTGCTATTTGCGGTGCTGTAGCCTGCCTGTTGGGCACAGGGAACATGATGCAATCCAATTCAATGGCTCTGGTCTTTAACAGAGAATTCCAAATTCCTTTCTGGATAAGCGGACTGGTTATCACAGGCATTGTGGGAGCGGTTATCCTGGGCGGCATTAAGAGAATCGGAATGGTATCCGAGCGACTGGTTCCGACCATGATTATTCTTTATTTCGGAGGAGCCATCGTCATCATCCTGGCAAGGATCACTGACCTGCCCGCAGCTCTCACCACAATCTTTACATCCGCCTTCTCCGTAAAAGCCGTGGGAGGGGGTATGGTAGGAGTGACTATAAAGCTGGCTATAAGCCAAGGCATCAGGAGAGGACTGCTTTCCAACGAATCTGGACTGGGTTCAGCCGGCATTGCCCAGTCTGCCTCAAAATCCAAAGATCCCTCTCGAAACGGGCTCATCGCTATGACCGGGACATTTATCGATACGTTGGTCGTTAACACGCTGACCACTCTGACCATAGTCATCACCGGAAGCTACCTCAAAACCGCTGCCTACGGTGATCCAAGAGCTCTAACATCCACGGCCCTAACAGCAGATGCCTTTGGCTCTGTCATACCTTTTGGTGGATACATCATTGCTTTATGTTCTTTTCTTTTCGGCTATTCTACTCTTCTTGGCTGGTGCTACTATGGAGAAAAATGCCTGGAATATATCTTTGGCGTAAGGGTAATCTATCCTTACAGGATGGCTTTTATCATCCTGCTTTTCATCGGTTCTATCATCCAGGGTCCTCACCGCTACATAGTCTGGTACATAGGAGATGTGGCCAATGCTTTTATGGCTTTCCCTAACTTATTGTCCCTTCTTCTCTTAGCCGGATTGGTTGGAAAAGTGACAACCAAGTATTTTTATGAAAAGAAACGAGAAGTCTAAATTTTTGAAAGCTCCATTCTTGAAAAAACCTTGGCAGCCACCATATCATTAATGCGCGGTATTTAACAATAAGGTTGCAGCAGGATAGGATTTATATTTGATTATCGGGATTGTAGAGAGTATTATTTAAGAAATGAAGTTGTGCAAGAAAACGCTTGAGAAATCTTATTGCTTCCTCGGAATTTCAATTATCCTCATGCTCATTATATCTCTGGATGCCCATGGCCAGCAGGATGTCTCCGAATACCAAGAACGCCTGGCGAAAATCTCCCAGCAGATAGAGCAGCTAAGGCAGAAAATAGAAGAAGAAGAAAAAAAGGAATCAACCACTCTTTCCCGGCTGGGTAGGATTGGATTTAATAAAGGATTGATCAAAAAAGAAATCTCCCTTTATGGTATCCAACTGGAAAGAGCAAATCGTGAGCTTTCCTCACTGAACAAAAGCATTCTCGAGCTAGAAGCAAAGCTTGACGAGGAAAAAAAATCTATCGAGAAAATACTCATCACCACCTATAAATTCGGAAAATTCAACTTTCTCCAATTCATGCTTAAGGCAGAAAATGTAGGAACTCTTATTTCTGAGAATAAGAATTTGACTATTTTGGCTCAGTACCAGGAAAAAATAATCTCGAATTATATAGAAACCTTGGATAAACTGGAGACAGCCGAAAAGGAGCTTCAAACGAAAAAAAAGGAGGCCTCTCGCCTGATAAGGAATGCCGAGAAGAAAAGGAAAGAACTCCAGGCTCAGGAAAGAAAGAACAGAGCCCTTATAACTGAAATAAAGAAAAATAAAAAGCTACATCTTCAGACCTTAGAGGAGTTAAAAGTAAGAGCTCAACAGTTGTTAATTTTGATAGAAAAATTACTTAAAGAAGAAATTTCCATCCCTATTAATTTAATTCCGCTTTACGAGAAAAAAGGGAAGCTTCCCTGGCCCATCGAAGGAGAAGTCACTACAAAATTTGGGCTCCAGAGACATCCTCAATTTAAAACGACCACTATGAACAACGGAATCGAAATTTCACCCAGAAAAAACTATGTCATTGTCAGATCTATCCATCCCGGCAAAGTCGTCTACTCTGACTACTTCCAGGGATACGGCAACCTCATCATTATCGATCACGGAATGTCCTACTATACGCTCTATGGTCATTGCTCAGACATGCTGGTCAAAAAGGGCGACTTGGTTAAAGCTGAACAACCAATCGCTCTTGTCGGCGATATCGGTTCTTTTGAAGGAGACTCGGTTTATTTTGAAATTCGATTCAAGACAAAACCCCTTAATCCCTTGCAATGGCTGAAATGAAGATGTTAAAATCAAAAATCAGTTTTAGGATAAAATGACCAAAAAAAGAGCAAGAATACTCCTTTTTTCAGTCCTGGCTTTGGTCTTACTCTTTTTCTTGTTAGAAATGAGCTTTCTCCCTGGACTCATATCAAAGCTTTCTCCCGACAGGAATTTTGAGTTGCTAGGAAAAGTTATCCAATTGATCAAAAACGATTACATTGAAGAGGCCAATCCAGACAAAACAATGAAGGGAGCCTTTAAAGGAATGGTTGATTCCCTGGACGTTCTTTCCAGTTACTTGGACAAAGAGAGCATGCTTAGATACAGCCAGCGCAAGGAGGCAAATCTGAAGGATATAGGAATTGTCCTTTACAAAAGATACGGCTCTTTTCCTCAGGTCATCGGAATTAACGAGAATTCCCCTGCTGAAAAAAAAGGAATCCAGCTCGGCGACTTTATCAGTTCTCTTGACGGGCGCTCGACTCTCACGATGAGTATGACCGAAGCAAATCTTTATCTTAAAAATAGAGATGAAAAAACCATAAAGCTCAGGATACTTAAAAGAGAGGAAACAAAAGAGGTAAGTGTTGAAAGAACAGTGCTGTTTGAAGAGCCATTTTCCTATGCAAAAGCAAAGGGCACGAGCGGAATTTTGAAGATCCACCAGCTTTATCCTCCTTGTGTAAAGAAGATAAGACAGGAAATCATACCCGGGTTAAAACCAGAGAAAAGGACTTTAATTTTGGATTTAAGGGATTGCCACGAAGGGGAAATTGGAGAAGCCAGAAAACTCATCAATCTATTCTTAAGATCTCCGAATATAGGTTACTTTGAAACAAAAGGAGGAACAAAGGAGATTCTTTCCTGTCCGGAAGATGCTGAACTTGAAAAACTGCCTTTGGTTATCTGGACAAACCGGGCAACGATTGGACCGGCAGAGGCTGTAGCCGGAGTTCTCAAAGAATTTAAAAGGGGCAAAATCATCGGGCATCCAACTTTAGGTCTCGTGGCTAAACAAAATATCTTTGTATTAGATGACGGGAGCGGTTTACTGCTCACTTCAGGAATCTTCTACCTTAGGTCAGGAGAAAAGTTGTGGGAAAAAGGAATTAAGCCTGATATAAAAATAAATGGGGAAGATCAAAGCCTTAGCACCTATCTTAAAAAAAGCCTTTAATCTCCAGCCTAAAATGTAATTAATGCAAAAAAAAAGGTCTAAGAAAAGAAAAAAGGCCAATCGTATTCCTCCTTCCACTCTTATTATCTTTTCTCTTATGGTGCTTTTATCAGCAATCGGTTTAGACTACATCGGCTGGAAAAATGGAGAAAAATCTTATCTGTTTGCTTCACTTGTTGGAAAAAAGAGAGCTTCATTGAGTCAGGAAGCCACGCCAAGTCAAGAACCTCAACCCGATCAAGAAGCTCTAGACCAGATTGTCTATAAGAGTTTAACCTTGCTTAAGATACCCTATGATTCAAATCAACAGTACAGGGATAAAAAGGGAGTTCTACATCTTATGATTGACCTCCCCTTAAAAAAATACAAGGAGTTGGAATCTCTGCTTGAAAAAGAATTCAATAAGGTCAGCGCCTCTATCCAGGAAAAAGAAGAGCAACCCGGTGCAGATAAAAATTACTATCTATGGCAGGTCAAAGGTAAAAGAAAACAAAGGCTTAGTATTCTTTTCGCAAGCCAAAAAGAAATAGCAAAAGCAGAACTTCCTCCAGGAGAAGCCAGGAACAAAGTAGCCATCATCATCGACGACATGGGTTACAGTTTAAAAGCAATCAATGATATATGCTCGCTCAATAAACCCTTAACAGTTTCTATTCTTCCTTATACCCCTCTAGCCAAAGAGATAGCTCGGATTGCTCACCAAAACAAGTTGGAGGTTATGCTTCACCTTCCTCTTGAGTCCGTCAACAGCCAGGGAGGAAACCACATTGAGGGAATCATCCTCTCCCATATGAGTGAAGAGGAAATATTAAAAACGGTGGAGGCCAATCTCGATCAAATTCCCTACGTCACAGGCGTTAACAACCATATGGGCTCGAAAATAACAGCCAACAAGAACCTCATGTCCGTAGTTCTTGGACCTTTAAAAGAAAGAAATCTTTTTTTTGTTGATAGTCGTACTACAAGCAGGTCCAAAGCTTATGATGTGGCCCAAACACTGGGAATCCCTTCAGCATATCGCCACGTTTTTCTTGATGGAGAAAACCGTAAGGGTTATATAAAAGGAAAAATGATTGAGCTCTTTCGCTTGGCTCAGAGAAAAGGGAAAGCTGTAGGCATCTGCCATCCAACAGAAAGAACTCTGAGAGTTCTTAGGGAAAACTTCCATCTTGTGGAGAAATATAATATCGAGCCCGTCTTCGCCTCTCAGCTAACCAAATAATTAACCTGGATTATTCACGGATCGAGTTTGCCGCAGATGCGAGGCACAGGGTATGCGGCTGTGGTTCTCCACCGCAAATACCCTGTAACGAAGCAGATGCGGTGAAATCGGCCCGCCCGAAGGGTAAATTATGCCGACATATAATAAAAAGAAACGCATTTGAGACCGGTTGAATGTCCTGCTAGAGGTGAAATCAGCGTAACAAGCAGATATCAATGAAAATAAATATTGATGTCGGCATAATTTATGAATAAATCAGGTTAAGAAGATTTGGGAAAAAATATAAAGCCCACAGATAAATCAAATCCCTGCAGTTAGGGAACAAGAGTAAAGGTATCAATTAGATAAAAGGCGCCAGCGTAAAACATAAGCAAAAAAACAATAATCATACTTTTAAGAACAATCTTCGTTTGTAATTTTTTATACAGAGCAAAAAGAAGCTGGTAAAGGGCAAAAACCTCGAGAGCAAAAGGAAGGAAACCTGTATAACCGAAAACGGGCATCTGGAACACTCTCCAAAAATTAAGATAGGGAATGTAATATTCCCAGTGAGATCCTGCCCAAAAATTCCAGAATTCCCACAAGAAACCGGCCACGAGGCCTGCCAATAACCAGCTCCAGAATCGGGTCCAATCTCTTTTCTCTAAGTCTCTCAAAAGAGTTTTGTTTTTCAGCCGATAATTTAAAGGCTCAAGCAGAAAAATAAAACACAGCCAGATGAAAGGGAAAAAGAGGCGAGGCCAGGTAAGGGCCAAAATAATTGATATTATTCCTGAAAAAAACCACGATTTAAGAAGAGCCGGTGTTCCTCTTATCCTAAACAATCCAAGTCTCTTCTTAGATAGGAAGCTTTGAGCAAACAGGGACATCTCTTTCATTGCCGGAATGACAGAAGCGTAAGCCACAAAATAGCCGATCCACCTTTCAAGAATGTTCTGAGGAAGACCGTGATATGTCCAGTTTTTCACTCTCAAATTAAATAGCTCAAAAATAAGCCAGACGAGAACAGAAATGAAAGCAGAAAAAAGAAAATTCTTCACGGAGTCAGAAAGGGGCGAGGTCTTACTTCTCCTAAAGTTTAAGCTGTCCATTACAAGAATAAAGGACCACCAGGAACAGCAAAAGAACCAAGTTTTCATAAAAGACACATCGAGAATAAGGAGAACTGCAGAAAATATGAGGCCGAAAAGGCCCAAGTAAAGGTTTAAACGAAGGATTTTTCCTTTCATCTTGCTTGCTTCATGTTCTCAATATTTTGATTTTTGTTCTACTCTACCTTAGAGGACTATTTCTTTTACTTTACTATGCTACTAAAAAATGCAATTTTTGCAAGCCTGGAGCGGGGGTAGGCCTTTTCCAAGGGAGGACAGCCGGGGTTAGGTCCTATCCAAAGGAATGCCATAAGGTCAAGAGTGCAGAAAAATATCTCTTGCCGATGGCAAGACCTGACCCCAATTAAAAAGACAAAATGAAGTCCACCTCTCAATATGATGACAAAGCATTATCCCAATAGAGAAATGGGACAGGCCGTATTCTTTAAGTGAGCGGACATTCTCACTACTCGAAGCCAGAACACAAGAAAACGGGCCCTGTCTCCAATTAAAAAGATTGAATAATTTCCTGTCCTCAATTATATTAAAAAATGATACAAAGGAGACCGAGATGAAAAAAGCGCTGTTAGTCAAAACTCTTATTGTGACTATATTCATTTCTGCCTTTATTCAGACTGGATGTGAGAAAGCACCATCCCCTGAAGAGCTCAAAGCATCTATGAAAATAGTGGACGTTGATACAAAGTGGGTGAAAAAATACTATCAACCTTGGCCCGCAAAATTGACGCTTGTTCCGGCAATTTCTTTCCGAGTAAAAAACCTCACTGAAAAAACAATTCGGCACGTAAGTTTTGAAGCCGTTTTCAGGTTCATGGATGATACTAAAACCTTAGGAGAAGGCTTCCTGCCTGGGCTTCCAGAAGGTTCTATTCCTCCCGGAGAAACGAGTGATACCATCCTTTTGAAAAGCCGCCTGGGAGTTGAAGGGAAATCCATTAGCCATTTCAGGAACAGTCCGCACTGGAAGATCGCCTTGGTCAAACTCTTTGTTCGGTTCAAAGGCTCCCGGTTTACTCTCCTGGGAGAGTGGGAGGTATCTCGGAAAATAGATTTTAAAGAACCGGAGCCTTATCCTCCAAAGAAAGAAGAGAAGCTTACGTCTTATTAATACCTCCAACCTGAATAAGCTTCATAAATAAATATTTTCAGGAAAGGAACTGTAACTCATGAGCGAAGTCATTCCAACAAGGGTATTCTTAACCAAAGGAAAGGGACAGCATAAGGAAAAATTAGCCAGTTTTGAGCAGGCTCTTAGAGAAGCCGCCATCGCTCCTTTTAACCTTGTTAAAACTTCGAGTATCTTCCCTCCTAGATGCAAACTTTGTTCAAAAGAGGAGGGACTGAAGTTGCTTAAGCCAGGTCAGATTGTTTTTTTGGTCATGAGCGAATGCGCAACAGACGAAGCCCACCGCTTGATACAAGCCTCGATAGGATTGGCCATTCCTAATGCTCCTGATCATTATGGCTATCTTTCAGAGCATCACAGCTTTGGCCAAAACGAGAAAGAAGCAGGTCAATATGCAGAGGACTTAGCGGCGTATATGCTGGCTACAACCCTTGGCGTGAACTTCGATACTAATCAAATCTGGAACGAGGAAAAAAATATTTATAGGCTAGCCGATAACGTTGTAGTCAGGACCAGACATATCACTCAGACAGCAAAAGGGGAAAAAGATCTCTGGACGACGGCCTTTGCCGCCGCTATCTTCATCTCTTAAAAAGGGAACAGGCTACTTTTTTCTAGTGCTCTTTTAGACGACATTCTGCATAATAAATAAGTCTCTCTCCTCGTCAAGAAAAAAAGTAGCCTGTCCCCTTTTTTACGTGCCCCCTTTTATAGGATTGGTTTGATAAATCAAATCCCTACAATAAAAATAAGTGCGTGCTTGATGAATCAAGCCCATACGGGAATGCTATATATAGTCGAGAGGATTGGGTATAAGTATCTTTATAAGACTTTTCTCTTTGAGTTCTTTTAAAAATTCCTCTAGTTTTTTTTGGCTTTTCTCATTAAAAAATTTCTCTTCTATTTCTCTCCGGGCTTCCTCAAAAGATTTAAGGCGACTCTCTTTTTTTTCTTCTAATTTCAGCAAGAACCAGCCCGTTCGAACCTTCAGCCAGGGAGTCATCTCCCCCACTTTTAGCTTCTCCACAGCTTGTTCCAGGTCTTTTTCTAATTCACCTTTTTTAAATCTTCCCAACTCTCCTTGATTATCCTTCTCTGGCCCCTCAGAGTACTCGCCGGCGATAGAACCCATGTCCTCTCCAGAGGAAATTTTCTCGTTGATTTCTCGCTTTTTGGCCTCGACTTCTTCTTCATTTCCTTCTTCAGCTGAAAGATAAATAGCTCTCAGTTTATATTCTGGAAGCTCTGTGAACTCCTCAGGATGAAGCTTATAATAATTAACAGTATCTGAGTCATCGACAACAACATTTCCACGGACTTCTGAATAAATAAGAGCTTCCCTCATCATATTTTCCCTCATCTTTTTCTTCCATTCTTCAAAATCAATTCCTTGCTGCTGGAGAGCCCGGATTAGCTCCGCATCCGAATTTAAGTTATTCTCTTTTTTTAAATTTTCCAGCCATAATCTCAGTTGTTCATCTGGATTAATCCCATCCATTTTCTCGGCTTCCTGCAAAAGCAGAAGGTCTGTTATCATCTTTTCTAAAAGATTCTCTTTCATGGCAGCATATCTCTTATCAAACTCTTCCCCTTTAAATTGAGCACTAAGAGCCTGGTAAAAATCTTCATGCTCTGCTTTAAATTGAGAGAGGGTAATAATGTCATCGTTTACGATGGCTACAATTTCCTCGATGACATCTTGGCCAAAAAGACACACTGCACCAGAAAATACCAATAGAAAAATTAGGATGGCGCTTCTTTTCTTCATATATTATCCCTTTGATACGGGAAAGATAGATTCATCGGATAGAAACTCCATTCGATATTACTTTTTAGATACTCCATGTGCGAAGAAATTATATAGTCTATTTTTAGATCCAGGATCTTTGCTTTTATTCCTGGCAAAGCTTCTTCTTCCGAAATCAACTCCGGCTCGAATCTTTTATCCACTCTGAAAATATGATACCCATAAGAGGACTCCACCACAGGGCTTAACTCTCCTTCCTCTAGGGAAAATAACACTTGTTCCATTTCAAAGGGAAGCTGACCCATTTCGAACACACCCATCTTCCCTCCTTTAATAGCTTCCAAACCAACGGATTCTGCCTCGGCAATCTTTCTGAAATCTTCCTCAGAAACATTCTTCACTCTTTCCATGACTTCGATGGCCTGATCCTCAGTTTCCAACAGTATCTGGCTAGCCTCAAGCCTCTCGGGCCGCAAAAATTCCCTTTTGTTAAGATTATAATACTCCTTAATTTCCTCTTCTTTGACTTCGATGTCTTTCACAAGCTCATAAGTGTATTTTTCTATCAATAACCTATCAAACAAAATCTGGGCATCCATTTCCTCCACAGAAACGTTGCTACCTTCAGACTTAAGATCGGTCGACAACTTTGCTAAATAATCCTGTTTCTCCTCCCAGCTCAAAGATATATTCTGGTTATTGGCTGATTGCAAAACAAGCTTCTCCTCGATAAATTTATCAAGAAGGCGACTTAGAGATACAGGAGTCAATGCCTTCCGGTCACTTCCGAAAGTGCCGCGAACATACTTTTCAAAGTCAGAATTAAGGTATGTAGTATCTTCAATTACAATGATGATGTAGCTCTTTCTTTGCGGGTCCTCGAGGCTAAAGCCTAAGGAATTTTCCTGCTCATTCTTCTCTCCGCAATTCGCGCCAAGAAAAATGAAAACTCCTGATAGGAAAAGGAAAAATAAGTTACGTTTCAACTTGAGCAACTTCATCTTACTTGCGCCTAATTTATTATATTATATAAAGATAACTCCTTCAAGATGGATATTGTTTCCTCCATAATTTCGGTCTCTTTCCAGGCAAGAATGGATAGGCTCATCACACCCTGAGGAGTGATTGTACCTGAATATTTCTCGATAAGCTTGGTCAGTCGAGCTAGATCGGCGGACGATGAGGGAAAAAATTTAAATATTATTCTTTTCCCTACACGGTCGATAGCATTGATCTTTATTTTCTGAGCCAAGTGTTTGATTATCCCGTAGCGAAGGAGCTTCTCTACACTTGAGGGAAGAGGGCCGTATCTATCTTCTATCTCTTCTTTTATTTTATCAATTTCACTTAAGTCCTCCAAAGAAGAAATTTGTTTATAAAGGTTAAGCCTCAGGTTAATCTGGGGAAGATAATCCTCCGGGATCCGGATATCCACTTTTAAGTTGATCTCGCTTTTAACTTCTTCTCTCGCCTCCCCTTTGAGTTCTTTAATTGTCTTCTCTAAAAGATGCATATAATAATCAAACCCAACTGCTTCCATATATCCATGCTGCTCAGAACCCAAAAAATTCCCGGCTCCCCTTATTTCCAAATCTTTGGCAGCTAAACGAAATCCTGATCCCAGCTCAGTAAATTCTTGAAGCGCTTTTAAGCGCTCCTTGGCTATATTTGTAAGCTCTGTAAACGGAGGAACTAGAAAATAGGCGACAGCTTGACGGGAGGAACGGCCCACTCTGCCGCGAAGCTGATAAAGCTGGGCCAGCCCAAAAAGGTCGGCCCTCTCTACAATAAGCGTATTAACAAGAGGAATATCTATTCCATTCTCTATAATTGTGGTTGAAACCAGCACATTGAATTCCTGGTTGACAAAGTCAATCATCTTTTTCTCAAGAGTTGAGCCGGGCATTTTTCCATGGACTACCGCGACTCTTGCTTGGGGTACAAATTTCTCTATCATCTTGGCAATTCTATCAATGTCTTCAATCCTGTTGTGTATAAAGTAAACCTGACCTCTCCGCGCCAATTCCGTCTTTACAGCAGAGGCAATAAGCCTGGGGCTGAAGGGAGTCACAACCGTATGGATGGCCAACCTGTCTTTAGGGGGTGTCTCGATCAGGCTCATATCCCGGAGGGAAGTGAGAGATAAATTCAAGGTCCTCGGAATGGGCGTAGCACTCAGGGTTAAAACATCGATATCGGTCTTCATCTTTTTAATTTTTTCCTTGTGACTTACTCCAAATCTCTGTTCTTCATCTATGATTAAAAGACCTAAATCGCGGAATTGAACATCCTTGGAGAGAAGCCGATGAGTCCCGATTACAACATCAATTAATCCCTTTTTTAAATCCTCGACAATCTTCTTTTGCTGGCCCTTTGTCTGGAGCCGAGTAAGGCTCTCAACCCTGACCGGAAACAGAACCATCCTGTTCGTGAATGTCTTCAGATGCTGGCTAGCAAGAACAGTAGTAGGACAAAGAACAGCCACCTGCTTTCCGTCCATCACAGCCTTGAATGAAGCCCTCATCGCCACTTCAGTTTTGCCATATCCCACGTCTCCGCAAAGAAGACGGTCCATCGGAAACTCTGTTTCCATATCATTTATTATCTCTTTTATGGCTCTCAGTTGATCTTCTGTTTCCTCGTATTCAAATGTTCTCTCAAACTCAGATTGCCAGTCACCTCCAAGACTAAAGCTAAATCCCTTCATAGCTTTCCTTTGAGCATAGAGATGCAACAGCTCCTTAGCCATCTTCTCTATGGCCTTTTTTGTCCTGGCTTTAGTCCTTTCCCAGGAAGGACTCCCTAATTTATTTAGAAGAGGTAAACTCGCGCCGACTTTTGAGTATTTTTGAACAAGATTAAGGTCCTCGACAGGCACAAAGAGCTTATCGTCATCCTTATAGATTATCTCGATGAATTCACGGTTTTTTCTTTCTATCTCCATCTTTATCAAGCCCATGAAAAGCCCTATTCCGTAATCTGCGTGAACAACATAATCTCCTCCTTTGAGGTCGCGAAAATCGGAGATAAAGGGCTTTGTTGGAAGACGAGAAACGATAACCTTTTCTTCCGTGAAAATATCCTTTTCAGAAAAAAAGGCTATTTTTTCTTGGGGATAGCTGAATCCATGATGAAGGATCCCAACAAGAAGTACAACCGCGGCATCCTCAGGGAAGACAAAGGACGAGGAGGATTCAAGATGCAGAATTTCACTCTGAGAGAGAAGGCTGGTCATTTTCTTGCGCACAGCCCGGCTTGAAAAGTAGATGAAGCATCTCTCTCTTTCTCTCTGTAACTTTTTCATATACTGAAGAAAGAAAGGAATCTTGTTTTTAAACTCGGGTACAGATTGGAAGGAGAAGGAGAATGTTTTCCGCCCTCGCTTTGGAGCGAGCTCTTGCCAATGAATCGCTTCATTTTTTATTTGTTCCCAGAGAGACTGTGGGTAAATTTCCTCCGGAGAGAGACAAAAATTTCCACTATTTTTAAGCTCTCTGTATTGCTCCCTTAAATCCTTGGTAGTCTCCTTCCATTCTTTTTCCACCTCATCAATATCATCAATAATAAACAGAGAATCATCTATATAATGATTGAAAGGAACAAAATGCTCTTTATTAAGAAGAGAAAGATAGAAAAAAGAAGGGAAGAAATCTCCCCGTTTCACTCGACCTATCTTTTCCTCTGTATCCTTCAAATGGCGGATTTCCTCTCTACCTCTAATCTTTTCCTCCCATTCCTGGAGAAATTGAGACGAACTTAAAAACTCCCTAAGAGAGGGGAGAAGAATGCGATCAATTTTACTTACTGAACGCTGATAGGATGGATCAAATTCTCGAATTGATGCAATCTCGTCGCCGCTGAACTCGATTCGATAAGGAAGAGGCTTCCAGGGAGAAAAGACATCCACAATCCCCCCACGCCAAGCATATTCTCCATGAGAATTAATCAAATCTTCCCTGGTATATCCGTACTCATCCAGTATGTTCAGAATCTGGTCGCGTCCATAAGCCTCCCCCTTCTCTAAATTCAGAAAGAGTCTTTTGAGATTCTGGGGGTTGGGGAAAGGCTTGAGCAAGCCGAAGATATGGGTCACAATCAGGGAAGATGAATTATTGATTAAATCATAGAAAAACCTCATCCTCGAGGAGATTGAATCGAGAGAAGGAAAAATCTCCAGGTAAGGATTTTCTGAGAGAACAGGCAGAGAGCTGAGGCTTAGATCAGAGGAAAACTGGGATAAGAAAAACCGGCACTGTTCTTCAATCTCGGAAAGAGGAAATGATGACGGCTGGATAAAAACAATTCTTTTCTTAGATTCCAGGGCCAATGCAGAGAGAAAATAGGGCTTGGAAGCTTCGACAAGCCCAGTGACTTTCAGACCTTTCTCTCCCTGGTTTATGGCACTAAGAAGCCTTTTGAATTCCTCTGTTTCTTTAAGAAAATCCAAGCTCATATTCCTATTATACTCGACACAGCTGGCGAGACAAATGCACTAGTTTAAAAATCCGCAATTCCCGAGCAGCAAGGCAGGTTGGAGGGAAAATAGAGACCCAGATTGGGGGCGTATTATTAATCTAAATCCCTGTAGGCCAATGGGGTCAGGTCTTGCTTTTTGCCTTTGCTCATACAAACGCAATTTATACCAATGCATTACATTACGGGCGACTCTGCTCTTTATATAAATGGGCAGGGGAGTATGGCAATCTTATCCTGAAGACATGATATATCTATGTCGCTTTCATTCTTGTATTGAAACTTTATTGCATTGGATGAGATTATTGAGACAGGCAAAAAGCAAGACCTGCCCCCCCCATTTATGTCCCCTTCTTTTCGGAGCTAATTTAAAAATGAATAGCTACGTCATAAATAACAACATCTTTTATGAGAATGAAATTTCCCATTTTCCTGATTCAAATACTCTAATCTCGATTTCATCTCCCTCCATCTTGCACTTGTAAACTTCAAACCTCTTTCCAGATTTCTGGTCCAGAACTCTTTTTCTCGATATGATCTCTTCTATGTTGAATTCGCGGTTGCCGATTACGACGGACTTCGGAATCTCTTCTCCCTTGTAACCGGAATAAAATTTCAGCTCGAACATCCCACCTTCATCATTCTTTTTTGGCTGGCGCATGGTTCTATCTCCTGGGTTTTTTGCAGGAATAAAGATTTATAGGATATTCTATTATAATATTCATAATTTTAGGAAACAATAAGATAAAGGAAAAAAGAAGGCTAATGGGGTCAGGTCTTGCTTCTTGCCTTTGCTCATACAAACGCAATTTATACCAATGCATTACATTACGGGCGACTCTGCTCTTTATATAAATGGGCAGGGGAGTGTGGCAATCTTATCCTGAAGACATGATATATCTATGTCGCTTTCATTCTTGTATTGAAATTTTATTGCATTGGATGAGATTATTGAGACAGGCAAAAAGCAAGCCCTGACCCCCCATTTAGACCTCCCATTTTGGTGCATTGGATGAGATTATTGAGACAGGCAAAAAACAAGACCTGACCCCCCATTTAGAATTTATCTTAAACCTAAAACTGCAAGAAAATATTGATATAGCAGGAAAAGAAAATTATAATTCAAACCAATATCTATGAAGAAAATCCTAATCAAGATAATGGAGAATCTAAAATGAAAATGACTTTCTCAAAAAAACCTTTTTTCATTCTATTCATCTTTTTATTTTTGGGAGGAACGCTTTTTTCGCAATCCTCGGATAGATACTTTGATAAAGCAGAGCCTACCTCCAAAGAAGTAAGATTAGCAATTTTCTATCCTTCTCTTGGAACTATCAACTCTCTTGTAGAGCTCAGGAAAAAGGGCTTGTTTCCGCAGGAAGACATAATAGTCATCGGCGTTTACCACGAAAAGGAGAAAACCGACTACGAGAAATCAAAGGAGTTTGTCAAAGAAAACAACATGGAATGGTTCAAGTTCCATCAAATCTCAGGCGAGCTTAATAAAGATAATCTTTTTCAAAAAAATTCCTGCACAGAGGATTTTAAAAATATCTTTCAAAAATCAGACGGCATTATATTCTTTGGGGGAGCCGACATTCCTCCTTCCATTTACAAGAGCAAAACAAACCTCCTTACCGATATCGCAACTCCCTACCGTCACTTTCTTGAGCTTTCCTTTATCTTTCATCTATTGGGAGGATTTCAGGACGAAAACTTTGAAGCGTTCCTCGAATCTTCCCCGCAATTTCCCATCCTGGGCATCTGCCTCGGAGCCCAGAGCCTCAACGTAGGAACAGGAGGAACGCTGACTCAAGACATCTGGTCTGTGAAGTACGGGAAAAAATATTTTGAAGAAGTGATCGACCTTGGGAAAGAAAACTGGCATGCCAATCCCCTTGCCCGTCTTTATCCCGAAGAAGACCTTCTTCCCTACAACATGCATCCCATAAAACTCTTGGAAAGGGGTAAGTTCTGCTCTGAGATCGGTTTCGATAAAGAAGACACTCCATACATCCTTAGTGTCCACCACCAGATGGCTGATAAGTTAGGGAAAAGGATAAAAATCGCTGCCACATCCTTGGACGGGCAAGTTGTAGAAGCCATCGAACATGAAAAATATCCTAACGTGCTTGGTGTCCAGTTCCATCCGGAATTTCCCATTCTCTATGATTACGAGAAAAAATTCAGGCTTACCCCACAGGATACAGAGGAAAAAAGCTTGCTTTCCATCCTGGAAAGCAACCCCCCGAGCCTTGCCTTCCATAAAAAGATTTGGGCCTGGTTCAGCCAAAAATTAAAGAAATATCGCGAGAGCAAGAAATAACAAATCGCAGAAATTAAGGAATTCAGGAATCACAAAGTCACTTTTGCCTTTCTAATAATCCCAATATACCGGACAAAATAACGACCGTTGATAAAAAACAGGCACCCACGCCGATAAACATGGCAACACCAAGACTGGCAAATCCAGGCCAGACAGAGAACACAAGAGACCCGAAGGCTAACATTGTCGTGGCGCTGGTAAGAAGGATGGCCTTTCCAGTGCTGGCAAAGACTTGAGTTATCTTTCCTCTTCCTTCAATACGCCAGCGGTGCACGATATGAACACCGTCGTCCACTCCTATCCCGATAATCATCGGAAGACCCATGAAACTCACCACAGTCAATTTTATTCCAGCGATACCCATCAAGCCCACCATCCAGAAAACACCGATTGTTAAGGGGATCATGGCCATAAGAGCGTGCCCCGGCTTTTTGTAATCTATCCATAGGACTAAAAAAACAACGACAAGTGCCAGCAGGATCGCATTTCTCCCGTCTCTCCCAATAATCTCGATAAGGGCCCTAAAAACAGGCGGCATCCCCGTAGCATTTTCGCTGACTCTTTCTAAATCTACAACAAAGCGCTTTAAAAATTCTGCGTCCTGCCAGATGTTATCCGCCGGAAATATCGTGACTAAAAATTTTGTTCTACCCTCATTTACATACCTGTCTAGGACAGAGACAGGAAGATTTTCAAACTGAATCGGCTCCGCCGAAGACATTTGGATAACCGAGTTTTTAAAATACGGGGCGAAGTCTTTCTGGAATTCCTCCAATCCAGCCAATGCCTTCTTTTTATCCTTTTCTAAAATCTCGATTAGATCCTTTATTAGACTCTTGGGTTCGGGATCGTCAGCTTCACCAACAATCTCAGCAGATTTGTTATCCACCTTATCCTGACCTCCTAAAAAAGCCATATCCTGAATCTCTATAATGTTCATCTCTAATCGACCGAGTTCTTGGAGGAATCTCTCATAATTTTCTCTCCTGAAAGTGCTCCTCGGTTGTGTAACTTCTATCGCTTTTCGAATTTCATCGACGAACGGGATTCTCCTTTCCTGCTGTCTCCGCGAAGGGAAGTAGACAGAGATATCTTCTGCTGCAGCTACAGAACCTATATTTTTGGCTTCTTCGGCTATGGCCCTTGACTCTTCAACGTTGTCAGTCAAAATCAAGGCATAATCCATGCTCAGGTCAAACTTTTCCAGCACAGTATCCTGAAGTGTAATCGAAGGCAACCCTTTCGGCTCCATATTCATGTAGTTCTGGTCAAAAGAAATCTTTGTCGCAGAAAAAACTAAAAGGGCAGTAACTATAATAGATGCAATAAGGGTAGCAAGGTATCGCAGGGATAGAAATTTTCCCATATTTCCCAGGGATTTGAAGGAAATGTCTTTTAAGACATATTCTTTTATTAACTTCCCCTTTTTCCTCTTTTTCTCAAATCGACGTTCGCGCATAACAAGAAGAGAAGGAAGGAAGAGGAAAGTCGCGATTAATATGGCAAGCAGGCCGCCACCAGTGACAACGCCTAGTTCTTTCATTCCGCGGGAGCTGCTGATGCTCAATGTAAAAAAAGCAATGCTAGTTGTTAAACCTCCGGTTAGAATGCCTTTTCCGCTCTTGAGAAATGTATCTTCCATCGATCCTTCAATCTTTTTCCCTAAAGATCTTCCTTCCGTAAAACCGGAAATCATATGAATCGAAAAATCAATACCTAAACCGACAAGGATCACTGCCATCATGTAGGTCATAATATTCAAGGTTCCTACCAAGATAAAAGCTAGCCCCATAGCCCAGATGATTCCAACCACCAGGTTAAGTAAGCCCAAAACCGGTGCAACCCACATCCTGAAGGAAATGACCAATAAGAAAAATACTGCAACCAAGGCGATAACGGTCGTATAGCCTATGCTTTTCTCGCTGTAAACCATCTCATCATGCTCTACAGGCATCATACCCGTCAAACCTGCTTTCACGTCAGGAAAATCCTTCAAGACTGAATCAACCACTTCTTGAACAGCATCTACTCCATCAACAAGCTTGCCGATATCCAGCATGGTAAAATTTGGAATGACATTCAGGATGAGAGCTGTTTTGTCGTAAGAAAGAATATAAGGCTCACCAAAGAGAAGCTTATCAACAGCTTTTTGAGCAGCATTCAGGTGATTTTGTGCAAGAGATTTCTGGGGAAGACTTTCCTGCACGTAGCGCTGCATTGTGTTTACTAAGTTCTGGATACCATCCAAAAATATAAACGCCCCATCTTCTTTTTCTCTGGTCGAAAGAGATTCTTCGCGGCCAACGTATTCTTTTTCCAAGCTGTTGTTTATATTTTCAAGCAAGAGAACAAGATTGGGATTCTTGTAGACATCTTTCATGTTTTTTAGGTCATCTGCTTTTATGAGCATCAGTCCATGATTCTTTATAAAATCAATTTCCTGTTTATAATCTACCCGCTTGACGAATGGCTTTTTATCTTTCGGGTCTACGGTAAGCTTAATCTTAGGAACAGCTTCCTCAGCAAATGACTTTATCAATTCTTCCTCGCCCTCTACGACGACAACTATGCTGGTTGCCGAGACAAATTCATTTATGATCTTGTTAAAAGAAATCGTCCTTCTATCCTTGGAAGGCAAAAGGTCAGACCAGCGCATGGTTACTTTAAGTTGAGATGCCAAGGCCAAAAAAATGATCGTCAAAACGGCAACTATAACTAGCATCCGCCAGGGATGGTTAGCATGAAATCTTGCCAGGCTTTTAAGAATTTTTTCTCGCATCATTCACCTTTATGGATTTTTAATAAACAATGATAATTCTCCAAACAATTCTTGTCCAGATTAAAAATGGAAATTGTTTCGCTGGATTCCTTTAAGCTCTGCTCCAATTCAAAACTTTATACTCTTTATAAGCTCCTTGATCCCGTAAACCTCAGCTACCTTATCCCAGTTAATCTCAGACCGCCCCCTATCAGCATATCTCGCCTCTTTCTCATCTCTTGTCTTCTCTCTTATTAATATAATCTCTCCTTCTGATTCTACCTTCTTATATATCTTAGTCCTTTCCATATCCTTCCATTCTCTCTCCGTATATATCGTCTCGGATATCACATTCCCGTAGCGAGGAAGTATATATTCGTTTAGCTTCCCAACCAACTCTGCGGCCAGCTCTTTATCTTTCTTACTCTTGACCAGAATAAAAACATCAATGTCACTTTCCGGCTTTTCCCTCTTTCTTGAAACCGCTCCATACAACACCACTCTCAGAATAGTCATTTCTCTGATAAGAGTCTCATATATCCTTGACTTAAGCCCCCTGTATATCTTGCTCTCCAAATTAATAAGATTTGAGACTTCATTGACCAAGACGCTTTCCTTATTGAGAGCCCACTGCGACGCTCTTCCCACCCTCTCTCTGCTAACCATTGCATTTTTCCGGAATAGCTCCAGCACTTCTGAGACTCTCGAGGCTGATATGTTCAATAATCTTGCCATTTCTCTTCCGCTGTACTTCTGTTCTGGATTAAGACACATGAGTTTCATTACTGCAATTTTGACTTTGCTTGAGAATATTTCTTCTAACGCGTTATGGAATTTCATTTACTTATTGTACGCTTTATCGTTCATATGGATTAATTATTGCTTATATGTTCGCTATTCCGTACGATATTATAAATATTTATTAATAAAATTGCAAGTAAAGATTTTTTATAAATTGAACTCCTTTTTTTCGGTTTCTTTCTTCCATATAAGAAAACCGCAGTCCAATATTTCATACTTTCTGTTAACAAATGGATCTTCCAAGATAGAAAGATATAAGAATTGCAACATAGGTAATAAATCCACGGAAAAAGTGGTTCAGGCTACTTTTTCCTGAAGAAAGAATGAATAAAAAAGGAGCGGGAGACTGCCCCAGGAAAAAAGAGGACAATTCCTAGGTCAGGCCTTGCCATTGTGAATGGATATTTTCCTGCACTCTTTCCCTAATAGCATTCCGTAGGATAAGGCCCGCCTCCGATGATACAGAAAAAGTAGCCTGTCCCCTTTTTTATTCTTTTTTATTCTTAAGGAAGAATTATGTTGACAAATATACTATAATTATGATAGGATAAATATTGTATATATAATTAAAGAAGGGAGTCACAAATGACAAGATTTACAGTTCCAAGAGTTGCCCATTGTGCAGAAGGATGTAAGCATTCATCCTGAGTACGATGTAAAACTGCTCATCTGTTTTTCCTCTATATTATTGTTAGGGCTTGATTTATTGTAGGGGTTTGATTTATCAAACCCACCTTTTTTTATAGGGCTTTAATTTATTAGATCCGCATTTCGCTTTCGCGTTTTTTTCTTCTATTTTACTCGGAAGTTTCTTTTCGCTCTATACTTAGGACTCGAATGAACTAACGATTCTTTTGAGAATTTCGGAACTGGAAGAGCCCTCAAGATAGGGAATGATCACCACTTCCCCGCCCGCTTCTTCAACCTCTATCTTTCCAACTACCTCCTCTGGTTTCCAATCTCCGCCCTTGACTAAAACATCAGGCAGAAGCTGGGCGATGATTCTCTGCGGAGTCTCCTCTGAGAAAGAGGTGAGGTAATCTATTTCCTCTATGGCTCCTAAAATCTCAATCCTCTCTATCAAAGGAAAGATGGGCCTCGATGTCCCCTTTATCTTTTTGATCGAAGAATCATCATTTAAAGCCACGATAAAAACATCTCCCCTTTTCTTAGCTTCCCTGAAAAGATGAATGTGACCACTGTGGAGAAGGTCAAAGCAGCCGTTGGTAAAAACGACCTTTTTGCCGTTTTGTTTAAGCTGGCTTATTATTTTCACAAGGTCAGCAGGTTTTTTAAATTTTTTATCCATTTCCGTATAAGCTTACTATTTGCTCCTAATAAAAGCCAGATTAACCTTCCTCAGCATTTATTCTCCCGCGGAATATTTCTTCTGCTTCGGGTGTATAATTTCCTCGCTCGTCATAAAGAATGAAGGGAGGTAAAAGAACCTCTTTTTCTGAAGAGAGATTGCACTCTGCCAGAAGAAGGTTCGGAGGACTTTCTTGACGGGGATAGACAAAGCGAAGGGATTTGATCTTCAAACTGTTCTTCTCTATTGCCTGGAATAGATCATCTTTTCTTTTCGCAACATATATAAAATAAGCCCTTCCTTTATTCTTAAGCAGTTCCGCTGTTTTTTCCAATATGCCAAAAATATCGCATTTTAACTCATGCTTGGCGATAGATTTTTCCAGAGAAGAACTTAAATGACCCTCCCCCTTTTTAATATAAGGTGGGTTCGAAAAAATAACATCAAACTTTTTCCCTGCTTGATACTGGCGCAGATCCTCCCGGATAATGGAGATTTTTCTCTCAAGATTATTGAGTTCTACATTTCGCCTGGCTATGTCCGCCAAAGATTCCTGAATCTCAACGGCAGTGATGTGTTTAAAAGGCTTGATACTCAAGAGAAGAGAAATAATGCCATTCCCGGCTCCCAGCTCTAAGACTTCATCAGAGCGCTTTGTTTGAATAAAGTCAGCTAAGAGGGGAGCATCTACTGAAAAGCGGTATCCCTCCTTCTTCTGCAAGACAAGGATGCTTCCTCGATAAAAGGAATCAAGAGTCTCATCCTCGCCCTTCAATAGGTTTCTCTGTTTCATCTTCACTCAATTCAGTAAAAACAAGCACTTTCTCGGGAAGGACTTCTGCGTATCCCCCTTGCACAGATAAAGTTTCCTCTTTTTCGGCAACCCTGTACGTGATCCTTCCCTTTCCAATAGCTAAAAATAGCGGCCTGTGGCCGGGGAGTATCCCCAGATACCCATCCAAGCTCGGGAGTGAAAGCTCCTGGACCTCTTCATCCACCAATAACTTCCGAGGAGCTATAACCTTAAGTCGAAGAGATGGAGGTAACTTCTGGATCATGCTGATCTTAATTCCTCTGCCTGCTTGACAACTTCCTCAATGCTTCCTGTCATATAGAAAGCCTGTTCAGGTTTATCGTCGTGTTGACCTTCCACAATCTCTTTGAATCCGCTAACGGTCTCCTCAATGGTTACATATTTTCCGGGCCTTCCGGTGAATTCCTCTGCGACAAAAAAAGGCTGAGAAAGGAACCGTTGAATCTTTCGAGCACGGGCAACGATAACTTTATCCTCTTCGGAGAGCTCCTCTATGCCCAGAATGGCAATGATATCTTGAAGGTCTTTATACCTCTGAAGAACTTCCTTGACGCTCCTCGCCATCTGATAGTGTTCCTCGCCCACCACTCTTGGATCCAGTATCCGTGAATAAGATGATAAGGGATCAACGGCAGGGTAGATACCGATTTCGGTGAGAGCCCGGGAAAGGTTTGTGGAGGCATCTAAATGAGAAAAAGTTGTGGCCGGCGCTGGATCGGTGAAGTCATCTGCAGGCACATAAATAGCCTGGACAGAAGTGATCGATCCTCTTTTAGTTGAAGTAATCCTCTCTTCGAGCTCTCCAAGTTCGGTTGCCAGGTTTGGCTGATAACCAACTGCCGAAGGCATTCTTCCCAGGAGCGCTGAGACTTCTGAGCCAGCCTGGACGAAACGAAATATATTATCGATGAAGAGGAGGATATCCTGGTTCATCTCATCCCTGAAATATTCTGCAACAGAAAGAGCAGCCAAACCGACTCGGAGTCTTGCTCCGGGAGGCTCGGTCATCTGGCCGTAGATGAGAGAAGTCTTATCGATGACTCCTGATTTCTTCATCTCCAGCCAGAGGTCATTTCCCTCTCTCGTTCTCTCACCCACGCCTGCAAAAACAGAATAGCCTCCGTGTTTTATGGCCACATTGTGGATCAGCTCCATGATAATGATGGTCTTGCCAACGCCTGCTCCTCCAAAAAGACCGACCTTCCCTCCTTTCAAAAAGGGCTGGATAAGGTCTATCACCTTGATTCCTGTCTCAAACATCTCGAGCTTGGTGCTCTGCTGCTCTAAGGATGGAGGAGGACGATGGATGGAATACTTCACTTTGGCCTCGATAGGACCTAGATGGTCAACTGGCTCGCCTATGACATTCATCACTCGTCCCAGGGTTACCTCTCCGACTGGAACTTGAATCGGACTCTCCAGATCAATGGCTTTCATTCCTCGAGCCAGGCCGTCTGTGGGATGCATAGAAACACACCTCACCTTATCCTCACCCAGATGCTGCTCCACTTCAACCACAATATCTACTGGAGTGATGGTACCGAATCCTTGGCTCTTGCGTTGATCAACCTTTATCCCAAAGTCCTTCTTGACTTCTTGAACAGAAGAGGGAGTGGTATCGAATCTTTCACTTATGATTCGAATCGCGTGGTATATTTCAGGGAGTTTAACACCCTTGAATTCGATGTCCACAACTGGCCCGATGACCTGAACGACCTTCCCGACCTTTTCTTCTTTTTTTTCTTTTGCTTTAGATTTTGCTTTCGGCTTTACTTCAGGCTTATCTTTTTTTTTCTCGGAAGTTTTCGGCTTTACTTTTGCCATGCTTCTCTCCAAATTATCTATTTTCCTGCCAAAGCCTCAACGGCTGTCATGATTTCCAGAAGCTCCTTGGTGATTGAGGCCTGTCGAATTTTGTTCAAGACCAATGTCAAGTCACCTATTAAATCCTCAGCATTCTTAGTGGCATTATCCATAGCCATCATCCGAGCCGCATGCTCAGCGGCCTGAGACTCAAAATAGAAATGCCGGATTTGACTCTCTAGGTAAAAAGGCAAAAGACTATTGAGGATAGAACCTGCTTCTGGCTCCCAGTCTGGAGCTAAAACTTCTTGGGCTTCTCCTTCTGGAGGGCTAAGGGGAAGGAGCCTGGTAACGGTCACCCGGGGATATAGAATGGATTTGAATTCGTTGTAGGCCACATAGACAGCATCTGTTTTGTTAAAAACATAGAGCCGCATTAAAAACTGAGCCAATTCTTTCAGATCTCCTGAGGTTAGATCTTGAACTTGTTCTGAGTATGCACGATCAACGGGAAAGGGATGCTTCCTAAAAAAACTAAAAGCTTTTTTCCCGATTAAAACCAAATTCACCTGAGATCGTTTAGCTTTCTCCTCAAAAAAGGATAAAGCTTTCTCTAATAAGTTTGTATTAAAAGCTCCACATAAGCCCTTATCAGAAGTGATCACCAATCCCTCTATCTTCTTTTCTTCTCTCTCTATGAATAAAGGATGGACTTCTCTTTCAGCCCAAGGAACGACTTCGGAAATTAAATCAGGAGAATTGTGCCAGTGGGGGCGAGCCTCCAGAACAGCACGCTGCGCTTTCTTGAATTTAGCCATGGACACAGTTTTCATGGCTTGTGTAATCTGCTGCGTATTCCTGACACTTTTTATTCTTCTTCTGAGGTCGATTAAAGCCGGCATTTTTAAGCTTTTCCCTCTTTAAACCTGGAACTAAACTCCTTTAAAGCTGAGCTAATAGCTTCATCCATATCTGTACTAATTTCACCTTTCTCAGCGATTTTCTTCAAAAGCGTCGCCTTTTCCTTTTCAAAAAATTCATATAGTTTTCTTTCATATTCTTTGATCTGCTCAACTTCAAACTCATCCAAAAATCCTCTGTTCCCTGCATAAATTATTAATATTTGTTTTTCAACCGGTAAGGGGGCATACTGATCCTGTTTCAGAACTTCAGTCAATCTCTCGCCCCTATCGAGCTGGGCCTGGCTCGCCTTATCCAGTTCTGTACCAAACTGAGCAAAAGTTACCAGCTCCCGATACTGAGCTAAGTCAAGGCGTAATTTTCCCGCCACCTGCTTCATGGCTTTGACCTGAGCATGCCCTCCGACTCTTGAGACAGATATGCCGACGTTGATGGCTGGCCTTATCCCCGCGTTGAACAACTCAGGTTCTAAGTAAATTTGACCGTCTGTGATCGAGATAACATTTGTCGGGATATAGCCTGAAACATCTCCAGCCTGTGTTTCGATGATAGGAAGCGCAGTTAAAGATCCCCCTCCGTGCTCGTCATTATATTTAGCTGCTCTCTCAAGCAGCCTTGAATGGAGGTAGAAGACATCCCCAGGATAGGCTTCTCTGCCTGGGGGCCGCCTTAAAAGGAGAGATATTTCCCGATAGGCGGCCGCATGCTTGGAAAGGTCATCATAGATGAGAAGAGTGTGCTGCCCGTTATCCCTGAAATACTCTCCCATAGCACAACCGCTGTAAGGAGCGAGATATTGAAGGGGCGAAGGTTCGCTGGCGTGAGCAGCCACAACTATCGAATAATCCATAGCTCCATAATCTTCAAGCACTTTTATGACATAAGCGATCGTGGAATTTTTCTGGCCGATAGCTACATAAATACAGACAACACCCTTATCTTTCTGATTGATGATGGTATCTATGACAATAGCTGTCTTTCCTGTCTGACGATCTCCTATGATGAGCTCTCTCTGGCCTCGTCCGATAGGGATCATGGTATCGATGGCTTTTATGCCAGTCTGGAGAGGCTCCTTCACCGGCAAGCGGTCAACAACACCTGGTGCCAAACGCTCGACCACCATGTAGATATCGCTTTTTATGGGTCCTTTTTCATCTAAAGGTATCCCCAGAGGATTCACCACTCTCCCGATCAAGGCCGGTCCCGCCGGAACCTGCATAATCCTGTGCGTACGTTTAACCAAATCTCCTTCTTTAACAAGATGACTCTCCCCCAAAAGGACAGAACCAACACTATCTTCCTCTAAATTCAGGGCAACACCATAAACTTCCTGAGGAAATTCAAGGAGCTCGTTATACATAACCCTGTCCAGTCCATAAATCCTGGCAATTCCATCTCCAACATAAGTTACAGTCCCAACTTCTTTAATGTCGACTTCTGTCTTGTATCCTTCGATTTGGCGCTGGATAATTTTACTTATTTCATCTGCTTTAATTTCCATTTTTCCGCCTATCCTTCAGAGATTTCTTCCTTTAGTTTCATCAAATTTCCCTTTATCGAGACATCGTAAACAATGTTTTCTCTTCTTACCCAAAGTCCACCAACCAGTTCAGGATCGATTCTGTACTTTAATATAACTGGTCTTTTCTCTAATAGTTCTAATTTTTTTTCTAACTTTTTCTTCTGGTCATCCGTGAGGGGAACAACAGAGGCCACTTCAAAAGTATATGCTCCCTTCTGCTCATTCCAAACTACCGGCAACGACTCTATGATATCGGGAAAAAGCTCAAGTCGATTGTTTTCAACAAGCAGTAAAATAAACCTTGAAGCTTTCTCCCCAAAAGTTTGCTTGGCCAGTACTTCTTCGGCTATCTGCGTTTTTTTTGTCGTCGGCAGGAAGGGGCTGTAAAGAGTATCTTCCAGCTTTTCGTGCTTGCGGAGAAGCAGTGCGAAATTAGACAGCTCCTGGCTGACGGCCGAAAACTCTACTTCATTCTTGATAGAGTTAACTAACCCTTGAGTGTATCTTTTTACGAGAATTTGACTTTTCATAGAGTTCGTCGAGTTTTTCTATGGATTTATCTATAAAAAAAGACTGGTCTTCAGGACTCATTTTTTTCTTGATCCTCTCTTCTGCCAGTGCTGAAGCCAGTTCTGCTGTGTATTGTTTGAGGTCTTGGATTCCTGCACGCATGAGCATTTCAATTTCTTGCTTGGCAAAATATTTGATCCTCTCTGCTTCTTGCTGGGCGAGTTGAATAACCCTCTCCTTTTCTTTGCGGCCCTCAATCTCTGCTTCCTTCTTTAGCTTTTCTATCTCGTCTTCCAGGGTGGCCAGGCGGGCTTTTGCTTCACGAAGCTTCAGTTCTGCCTCTCTTTGGGCATCTTCTGCATCTTTAAGGCCCTGTTCTATCTCCTCAGACCTCTTCTGGAGAAAATTCCGGATAGGCTTAAAAAGAAAATAAGCCAAGCCGCCGAATAAAATGATGAAATTTATGGTTTTCCCGATAAAATCCCTGAAATTTGATGAATGTTCCTCATCTGCAGAAACCATGGAGATAAAGAAGGGCAACAAAAGCAAAATTAGCAGGATTTTTCTTGTCGGATTTTTCATTCTAAAAGCTTCTGCTCGATTCTTTCGGCCAATAGCTCGGCTTCAGCACCTAATTCCCTCCTCAAGCTCGTGGTCTGCTTCTCTAATTTCTCTTGAGCCTTTTCAACCTGATTCCTGTACTCTGTGCTTATATCCTCCAGCATGCGTTCTCTCTCTTTTAAAGCCTCATGCTTAATATTATCCTTTGTCTGCTCGGAAAGAATTCTTGCGGATTTTAGCCTTTCTTCAATTTCATTAACAGTTTTTTCATAGACTTCTGTAGACTCTCGGAACGCTTCTTGTCTCCCTTTAACTTTATCTTCCCGTTCTTCCATTATCTTTCGCAGGGGATTAAAAAATACTCGTGAGAGGACAAAGACCAGAATCCAAACTATTATAAATATGGCGATGAAGCTCGCATCAATCTCGATCATTTTTAAAAAAGGAAGATGAAAGAATTAGGCAAAAATTTATCATTTTTAGCCTAAAAAAGCAAGTGAATATGGGGATGTTCCCCAAGCTAACATCCCCTGCGTTCGGCAAGGTACAAGACTTATTCTAGTTTTTCTTGAGATCGATATTTCAAGGCAAAAAGTGTAGTACTTTGGGGAACGTCCCCTTTTTTGTTACATCTCCCTCTTTTTGAATTCTCCTACTAAATAGAGAGAACCTGCAGCGAGCATACAGCCTTGGGAGCCAGCGCTTCGAAGTGCCTTGTCTATAGCTTTATTAATGTCCGGCTCTAAGACAATTCGATCCTGGAAGCTTTGAGCCTGCTTCTTTATCTCCTCTGGCAAAGCAGCCCTGAAGTAAGGGAATCGAGTTAGGATAATTTTATTTGCCAGGGGGAACAGGATACCAGCTATTTTGGCGATTTCTTTATCTCGCATAATAGCGAAGACAAGGATGAGAGGAGATGACGGAAAATCCTCGAAATATTTTTTTAAAGCTCGAACTCCTTCTTCGTTGTGGGCCCCGTCCAGAATGACCAGCGGATTACGGGAGACAATTTCCAGGCGGCCTTCCCATATTGTTTTCTCTACACCGCTCACAATCTTTTTCTTCTCCAGTTTTTTCCAGGCTTTGGAGAGCTGCTCTGAAGCAGCGATAGCCACAGCCGCGTTTTTTCCTTGGTGTTTTCCTTGAAGTGAGGGCGTAAACGAATAATTTTCTTCGTCTGTCCTGTAGACAAACGAATAGCCTCTTTCCGTCTTATGGGTGATAAAACTTCTCTTCCCGGCGAAAACTGCATGAAAGGGGGCTTGAAGCTCTTCAGCTCTCTTTTTAATGGTTTCAAGGGCTTCCTTTTTCTCCACTCCGCAAACAACGGGAATGCTACGTTTCACAATCCCTGCTTTCTCAAAGGCTATCTGGCTCAGAGTTTCTCCCAAAAATTCCTTATGTTCCCCAGAAATCGTGGTAATAACTGAAAGAGAAGGCTCCACCACATTAGTAGCATCAAACCTTCCCCCCATGCCCACTTCCAAAACAGCCATATCCACCTTTTGCTCATTAAAAAAAAGGAAGGCTAAACAGGTGAGCAGCTCAAAATAAGTGGGCGGCGAGAGTAATTTTTTTGAAGCGATTAACTGCTCAATTCTCTTCCTGAGGATTGTAAGCCATCTGCAGAAGCTTGGAGTCGGGATGAGCTTATTTCCGATTTGGATCCTTTCTTCGACTCTAACCAGATGCGGGGAAGTGAAGAGACCAACTCGAAAGTTATGGAAAGCTAAAATTTGGGCAAGCATGGCACAGACAGAACCTTTCCCGTTTGTACCTGCCACTAAAACCGAAGCGTATTTCTGGTGGGGATTGTCGAAGGAAGAAAGAACGGTGCTAACATTATCCAGACCGAACTTAATGCCTAAATTTTGGATTTTTTCGAGATAACTCAGGCATTGCTCGTAGTTCATTCAGAGCTGTTGAGGAAGAGCCGCAGGGCTCTAATGATGTAAGAGCGCATTTTTTTCCTGTTCACTACATCATCAAGCATTCCGTGTTCGAGGAGAAACTCTGACCGCTGGAATCCTTTGGGCAGCTTCTCTTTTATGGTTTGTTCAATAACTCGAGGTCCTGCAAATCCAATAAGCGCATTCGGCTCTGCAATATTGATATCCCCTAACATGGCAAAGCTAGCTGTAACCCCGCCAGTAGTAGGATCGGCCAGGACAGAAATGAAGGGAATACCAGCCTCATTTAGATTGGCTATCGCAGAGCTTGTCTTCATAAGCTGCATCAGAGAGAGAACACCTTCCTGCATTCTTGCCCCCCCTGAACAAGACACAGTGATAAAGGGCACGCGCTCCTTAAGGGCTAGCTCAGCAGCCCTTGTTATTTTTTCCCCGACCACTGAACCCATACTGCCTCCCATAAAAGAAAAGTCCATGGCTGAGATAATAACTCTAATCCCTCCCATTTTTCCTTCGGCATTCAGTACCGCATCTTGAAGCGATGTGCGCTTTTTGTGTTCCTTCAGTCTATCCGAATATTTCATACTATCTTCAAACTGGAGAGGGTCTAGAGGGAAAATATTCTGGTCTATGAGACTATATTGGCCATCATCGAAGAGCATCGTCAGGCGCTCGGTTGCTGACAGCCTGAAGTGGAAGCTACAAAAAGGACATACTGATAGGTTATCCAAGATGTCCTGCTTATACAAAATACGACGGCAGTTGTTACATCGGGTCCACAAACTAGACATTAATCTTCACTAAAAATCCAGCAGATCTTTCTCGAAAATCATTTTTTCCCAAAATCCTATTTTTTCTTAAGCATTTCAGTAAGAGTCTGAACCACAGAATTTGGACTTGGAAGATCTGGAATCTCTGAAAAGTCTTCCTCTACTTCTCCCGCCTTTCCTATCAAACTCAACACGCGTTTTAGTAATTTGTCTTGATCAAACGGTTTTTCAAAATAATCAGAAACACCAAATGTTTGTAAAGCTTCATTTCTATACTGATGACCTTTGTAGACTGCTGTAACAATTATAACAGGAACTCTTCCCTTAGTATCAAAGGTGATCTTCTGAGCTAGGTCAAAACCGTGCATTCTGGGCAGCATGGCTTCAAGCAGGACCAAATCTGGCTCATCGGCTTTAAATTTCTCGTATGCCTCAACACCGTCCGCGGCTGTAATGACCGCGATTTTATGCGCTTCAAAAAGCTTAGACAGAGAATCTATGCTTTTTCTGTCGTAGTCGACGATGAGAATTTTTTTCGGCTCCATGCTATATCTTGAAAAATAAAAATTTTAAAATAAACAACTTAGATTGTCAATGAATGGAGGGATTGGGTAAGCATTTCCAATGTCGTTATTAGAAAATGTTTATAGAAATAGCCTAGCTCCCTTCAGATTTTTAACGCCATTCTCCATTCGCTCTTCTCAGCGGCTGCGTAACTCGCTCCGCTCAGACATACTCGCCGCCCGACTCCGTCGGGTGCCCTCGAAAAGCAAATTCCGAAGGCTAAATCTTCAATGGTCGCTGCGGCTATTTCCCTAAACATATATCTAGATTATAGCAATCGGTTAGCGCGGATATGGAAATGCTTTGAAGAATATATAAAAAAGGAGGAGAACAAGGCTGTTCTCCTCCTAGATGCGAAGATGAAATCTGAGGATTACTTTTTCTTCAAATAGATACTGCCGCT
>Ga0209636_10000372_pt1 | contig 42549 bp, 42 predicted proteins | sample DeeMarSWOR152_54_FD_187464 | JGI IMG/M metagenome (GOLD analysis project Ga0209636, IMG submission 187464) | Marine sediment microbial communities from White Oak River estuary, North Carolina - WOR-1-52-54 (SPAdes) (version 2) | ecosystem: Environmental > Aquatic > Marine > Intertidal zone >... | reverse complement strand
CGAAGAAGCTAAAGCAGAGGAAGTCGAAGAAGCTAAAGCAGAGGAAGTCGAAGAAGCTAAAGCCAAGAAGAAACAGCGGAAGAAGGAAGCTGAATAACCCGGAACTCTAGTCTTCGAACCTCTCAAGTTTTGTCAATTACCGCCAATTTTTCTAGGCAGTTCCTCCTAGCCTTGGCTTTCATTTATATTCTAAACCTTGAATATCCAAAATAAAACCTGTGTTGAACGCCGCAAAATATAAACGTAAACCGTCAACGAACAAAGAAGTCGGCTAAGTTTTCTTTTTTGGAGGTCGTTTTCTCACCGCTTTATTTTCGGATTTCTCAGATTTTGCTTGTGCTGATTTTGCTGCCACGGAAGTTTCAGGTAAAGGTGGCTAAGGAGGCATGACCTTCTTTGGTCTTACTCCTTAACCTATTCCAACGAAGACTATACCTAAAACCGCTGAGAACATTACTATAACCAAGTCCGTGGCTTCATTGCCGGCGCGTGTGGAAGTTAAGTTTAATATGAAAGAGAGAATTATAACCGTGAACGTAGCCCGGGAAACAGGCCTAGCCCGGTAGAGGAGGAAGACTCTGCCGACTGTAGCGGACAAGCATGGCGGGCTTTGGACCCGTCGACGGGAGTTCGAATCTCCCCCGGGCTACCAACGCTTAAGCATGAATTCATACTTTTTTCGCTCTGAGATTCACGTATTTCTTTGAGCATTTGTTGCTTCAACGCCGTGGTGAGTTGATGGATCTGGCTTTGCTCGATCTGGCTTGGGTCTATGACGGTTCTATGCGGTTCTGTTAGAGCTTTCTTGGTTAGGATTTCCTCGGGGTTCATTCCCCATGCTCTTATGATTTCTTTGAGGGCGTCGATCTTGTTTACGCGTGTTTTTGGCCTTATCGAGAGCCCTGAGGCAATGTAGATGCCTCGCAGGAATTCGATGCCCTTCATTTTGATGTCGTGGTACGTGCTGATGGTGTGACCCATCATGTATTCGATGTAATCTCTGTCAACGCCTAACGCTGCCATTTGGGTGCGGAAGAATTTGCGTATGCTGTGAGCTGTTAGATCGTATCGGCGTCCAAGTGGTTTGCGCGTGATTAGACCAGCTTTGATGTAAAGTTCGTGGACGATTTGGTGTAGCCTGCCTGGTGAAAGAGGTTTCGGGTATCTGCTTAGTTTGTCTCGTATAAGTGGGGATTCGTCGTGAATGTTTTCGGGCGGCATTCTTCCTGTGGGGCTGCCTTGTCGGCGAAGTTCTAGGTAGGCTCTGAGGTATTTTGCTGCTTCTTGTCCTAGGAAGGTGTCGTAGCCGTGGTATTTGCCTTTGGTGATCTCTGCTTCGACGTGGATGTGGATCGGCGTTATCATCTTTTCTAGGTCGCGTTTGATGTGGCGGTATTGAAGCTTGACTAGGGTGCCTATGCGAAAGCCTGCCAGCGCCAACATTGATGTTATGACTTTTTCGCGTACGTCGGCTAAGTCTATGACGTGTTGGAGTTCTTCGGGGGTTGGTGCTCGGTCGCTGTAGACTGTTCTTTTTGACAGGTTGTAAGGTAGCTCAAGTTTTAGTCCGCTTGCTCTGAAGAGAGCTTTAACGCTTTTCACGTGGTTGGATACGGTTCCTGGTGCCAGGCCTTCTGCTTGCAGACATCCCACGAAATCATCGAGGAGTCGACTGTAATTGGCTAGGGCTTTCGGTTTTGGGTCTCCGTCCTGGTCTCGGCAGTTTTCGATGAGTTGGTCGGGTTGGGTGTTTGCCCATCGACAGAAACGATGGACACCATAGATGTACTGGTAGAGGGTGGCTGTGCTTCCGGTGCGGTGACGTAGCAGGTGTTTGGCCAGCTCTATTGCAGAGGTGTTGTCGAAGGTGAAGGATACCAGTCTAGGCATTTTCCATGATAGGCTGTCGATTATGTAGCGTTGAAGCCTTTCGTCAGCTGCGTTTTTGGGTTCAGGCACTGTTAGCGTTAGTGGTTTTTGAAGTTTGTAGCCGCGGGGGCTGTGGGTTACTGTTATGGCTTTCATTGTTTTCGCTCCCTGTCCCTTTGTCGGTTTACTCTGGCTGAATTTTTCGCTTCGCGTTCTGAAGCGCAGATTCAGCGTTTCTAGTTATGTCGTTTCGAGAAATTAAATGCCAGCTTGAAGTATTTTGTAATGGTAGTGCACGGATTTCTAGGATGCAGCTCTTCAGCAGGACTAAGCCGCTAGCTGTGCCACCTGCATATTGAAGACTTTCTTGTGCTCCTTCTCGCGGTTGATCACCGAGTTGAGCTTCATCGCCAAGAGAACATGCGGTTGGGGCAGCAAGACACCCATCCCGAATAACTTTGTTGTGGTGTAAAGTCCCTCAGCAAAAACCAGTGAAAGAAGAGGTTCGTCGACCGGAACAAACCCCAACACTTGTTTGATCTTCGGATGAACGTAGTCTACAACAGGGTCCACGTAGAGCTGAAAGATTTGAAATAGCGGAAGTCTAGCTGATTCTTCCGCGGTCAACTCCCTTCCAGTCTCAGAGTCAAAATCCTTGACGAACCTGAAGCCTACTGGTCTAAAATCCATATCTTCAATAAGCCCGATCGTAGCGGAAAATTTCGATCTCTTCAGCTGTTCTTTGGACCATCCTTTATCTATGTGAAATCCGATGTCGATGTCTCTTGACCCTATGTACTTCCTCGCATTGGTATTTTCGAAATTTTTGTTTACAATGTGATAGGTGGCCCAACCTCCGATAAGACATACATCGCCTTTGATCTCCCTGAAAACTTTTTCTAGATACTTCGCCGAGACCTCTATTTCAACCGGCTCGTACAACATCTTCCGTCACCTTTTCAAGGAGTTTCCCTGCCGCTTCCACGCAGACGCCTCCCTCAGCAAACAGATCAACTATCAGTTGAGGAATTGACACAACTTTCAGGCCAGCCCGTTCAAACGAACCGTAAAAAACGTGGTGATCTGCCATCAACAGCCTTAGGTTGCCCTTGCCGACAAGACCCTCCCCGGCTATAAGCTCGTGCCACTGCTCCTCATCCTTTTTCCTGATGTATAGGTCGATGCGTGAAGGAAACAGATAGTGTTGAACAATGTTTTCAGCCTGATATGTAGTCAGGGCGTACTGCAATTTCGTTCGCTTAAGCAGGTCCAGAGGATTTCTGTGCATGTATTCCTTCTTGTCAGGCTTTGTTTTCACATTCCGCCAGTAGTCTATGAGGCCTGCGTAGTCTCTGACTTCTGTTCTGTCTACTAGCCCTATTGCTTCGAGCTTGCCTAAGAAATCATGGACCCATGAGAACGAGCATTCGGCCTTCTTGGCCACCTTGTACATAGTAAGCGTCCCATCAGGCTCATTCAGGAGTACCCGTATAATACGCTCCCGGATTCTGCCCCTACGCTTCATGGTATCCACCTGCAATATATCGCTAAGCCTTATAAATCGCTCACTTACCGATATATAGGTAACTTCATGGTTTTAAATAGCTTACCGATATATCGTTTTCCTAACGGAACCTCCTCAGTGCACACACAGAAAAAGAGGGAATTGCGAGTGATATCACTATAGTGGATAGGGAGCGAATCCAAACCCCCGCGCTTTAGGATGAACCCCCGTGATCGGAAATGGTGACTTGTTTTATCGTTTCCTCCACAAACCAATAAGTCTCTAAAACCCGTTTCCTTTTACCTCTTGTATTTTTGCACCCCAAACACCTTGCAACACCGAAATTAAAACCCACTTATGTCCATGTTTATTTCTTCTTTGGCTGCGCTTGGTCTTGAAGCAGCAAAATCACGTCTCAGTTTCTTGATTAATCTCCACTTACCCTCATATTTCGTTATGATTGGTTCACCAATCTCGTTTTCCATTCGTTTATTCATGCGACCAATCCTTTCAGAAATCCGCCTATCATCGATCCTCAACTCCGTAGCTAAGTCACCTGTCCGTATCCCTCTGTGACGCGCTTGCCGAAGAATGTTTAAGATGGCATGATCCAAAGCGTCTTTGCAGGCAACCATGGAAACATAATCTTCGTCCAAGATGAGAAGCTCCCTGAGACCAGCTGCCAACATGCGAGTTCTACTATCAATACGCTTTACGGCAGCGTCCAATTGCTTCAGTTTTCGAACAATCCACTTACGCCGAATTACTTTTTCCTCTTCAGAACGCCGTTTTCGACTCTTTTTAGACCCATTTTCCCTATGCTTCAATGTTGTTTCCATGGGAAATCCGCTCAACAGTGTACAATCGTAACATTCCAAGGTGGCAAAAGTAACGTGGTCAACATAGGTTCCCCTAAGTCAGAAATACCCTGACTCAACGCTCCCGAAAACAGACGTATTTTCCCAAAAGAAGCCCAAACCAAAGACAAAAAAGAAGGCCATTTTAAAGCTTCCCGAGATCTATGTCTCAAAATCACGTTACTATTAACACACTCCTAAAGGATCTCGTTTCTGAACATGTTCAGGCACACCAACATCGTCACGACGACCATTCAAAGCCCCCTTCAGAACACCAACCAACTCACGCACATCACCCCGCAAATCCTCAACCAAACCAGCCAAAGCCGTAACCTGACCCTCCAACTTCTTAACCCGCTCAGGCATCAACAAATACTCAATCGCAGCATCCCTGCTCAAATGATCGATCTCGCCTTCCAACTCGTCAGGACTATGATCCATCTTCCGCTTAGACGTAGAAACCGAGAAATACCTGCTAAGCAGCTTAGCTACAGGATCATCAACAGCCAACTCATAACCACGACCAACCCTGCCCTCACCCAAAACACAACCATACTTCAACATCAACCCCTTAGCAACACGATCAGCCAAATTCTTAGCCAAACCAAACAACTCACCAGGATGACGCCCATACAACGCCTCCACATGCACAATCCAATGACGCGTCGTATGACGAACCTTAACACCATGCATCAAACCCAGCAAAGCCGTCCAATTCACCATCTCAACACGCCTAAAATCCCCACACGGATACGCACCTTCACGCAAAACCGGAAACTTCACAAAACATCGATGCAACCGAAAGACTCCAGAGCCAAAAATCACCCCCTCACATGATGTGAGAAGTTTTTGACCTTTCCTAGTCAGCTCGTAGAAGACTGCGTTTGAACGGACGTTGCGACGTACCAGACCAGCTTTCTGAAGCTTCCCGAGATAGTAGAAAACATGTTGTTTGCTCCAGCCGTATATGCGTGCTATCTTAGAAGGGTAGTCGCCAACCTCGACACGCTTGAGAATGGGAATCACCCGGGACCGTACAGTCCTGAAGTAAAATTTGACTTTTGACTTCTGACGCAAAACTTTTTGACTTTCAACCCAGCTGCTAGACAATAGAAGTTTCCCCTAGAAAATTTTTCTATTGCGCCTGCGAAACAGAAAAAAGGGGGAAATGGGCGAAGTGCCCCCTGTCAAAAGTATAAATTATAGCCTAAGCGATGGTTTACCCCGGGCTACCATCTTCTAGATGCGGATTTTCCCTAAGTATTCTGTAAAACAGAAAAAAGAGGAATTTGCGGGGAATATCTCCATATTGTATAGAAAGATTACATTGTGTTGAATATTTCTTAAATAATAAGACGCAGAGAAGGGGCGATATAGAAATGCCTTAGATGTTTAGAACGTGGTCACTATTGGAGTGTTAGAAGCGAAAGTCCTAAGCGTTGTCCCAAATGTGGAAGTAAAAATGGGAATGGTTAACAGTTGAATCAAACACGCATCCCATGTAATAAAAACAGAACCTTGTCTTAAACCTCGGTTCGCAACAGTCCGAAATCGGTGAGCCTCGGTTTGCACGCACATACATATTGGCGCAACGGAACCAAGATTAGTGCTGTAGGTTTTTTCCTTAACACTATCTGTCTGAGCGCAGCGGATTTACACTTGACAGAATCTATGATAGAAGTTCCTTCTAGATGTCTTTTACATCTTTGTTGGAAATATTCTCCTTAAGGAATACTCCCTTTATGCTAAGAATCGGAAGTAGATATCGCTTAAATAATATATGGAGCGCAAACTTAACATGACCTATTACATAGCAGAGATACGATTCAACAGAAACAAAAACTCAAAAAGAGAGGTAAAAATGAGGAAGCGGCTAATTTTTCGTCTCGTCACTCTACTACTGATTTCTTTACTGTTTTCAGCATCAATTATGATCGTCTCGGCGACGGCGTGTCGAAAACCACCTAGAACTGAGTGCTGGAAAGACCGGGACTGGGAAGAAAAAGAGCCTATAATTGAATCTTTGCTAGAACTTTCCTCAGAAATTTCGGAGCTACCCAAAGAAGTCTTCAAGAACCCGGGATATGCGTGCTGTCGAACAAGAGTTCTGCGTTGCAAAGTTCGTGTGGTAATCTGGCAGGTTATGGTTGGGGCGTATGAGGGAGCCATAAACAAGCTTAGGACCGATATTAGAGATAAAATTGAAAAATGGATTCGCCCTTGCTGGCAAAGTCGATTAATCGAGTTGGTGGACTACATCATTGGGCTCATTGAAAGCCTCTGCAAAGACCGAAAGCCTCCCACAATTGTAAGCGTGCTGAGAGATTCTGAAACTCCAAATTACAATGAAACCGTGACGATTATAGCTCAAGTTATTGATAGGAAAAGCGGGGTTGAATCTGTTATTCTAAGCTATCAAGTCAACTCAGCCAGCTGGATCAACGTAACCATGGATTTGAATGATGGACTGTACGTCGCTGAAATTCCACCCAAACCATACAACACCACAGTGAATTACAAAGTCTATGCCTACGACAAAGCTGGCAACCTTGCAACCTCAGAAACCTATTCCTACTTAGTCATCGATTCTTACCCTCCAATAATCTCCTCCATAGAGCACGTTCCAGCGTCACCAAACTACAACGAAACCGTTACGGTCTTCGCAAACGTAACTGAACCGCCAGAAGCCAGCGGAGTCAAAAACGTGACGTTATTCTACAGGACTAACGGCGACTGGCAACCCACAGAAATGACTTTGGAAGCCAACCTATACACTGGAATCATTTCAGCGTTTCCCCACGAAACGGTAGTTCACTATAAAATACGTGCCTTTGACAACGCTGGAAACTGGGCAGATTCTGATGTTCACTCTTATCCAGTAGACGACACTTACCTACCGTTAGTCAGAATCGACGAACCCGCTGACGGAAGCTATCTAGCCGGCGTGGTCAGCGTGAAGGTTTACGTGTATGACGACAACCTTGATAGAGCGGAGCTAAAGATTAAAGATGTTCTCGTGATGCAATGGACCTCAACAGGAACACACGTTTTCAATTGGAACACGTCTGCTCCTGAATATGCCGACGGTGTCTACATCATCCAGCTAACCGCATACGACTTGGCTGGAAACTTTGATGAGGAGACTATTGCAGTGATTGTAGACAACACTCCGCCCCTGATCGGCGTTCCCGCATGGGAGCCCGAGGAACCTTTCACTGACGAAGAAGTAGACGTTAGTGTGTGGGTAAGTGAGTGTGGATGTGCCAGCGGTGTTAAAAATGTTACCTTGGGGTATAGAACAGACGGCGAGTGGCAATATCTAGAAATGGTGATGCCGAACGGACTGTGGACAGCTACTATTCCTGGGCAGAGTGCTGACGTCAACGTCAAGTTTTACATTGAGGCTTACGACAACATGGGGAACGGCGATAAAACGTCAATCTACAATTACACGGTGAAGGCCCCTCCAAACATTCTTCCAGTTGCTAGGTTCAGCGAATCGGCGGGAATTGCTTATACAGGAGAAATTATCACGTTTAATGCGAGTGAAAGTTATGATCCGGATGGAACGATTGTCTCGTATTACTGGGATTTCGGTGATGACACAAATGGTACCGGGGTTGTCGTGGAACATGCTTATTCCGATGACGGAAGTTACGTGGTAACTCTAGTTGTTACTGATGATGACGGAGAAACAGCAACCGCCACAGCAACCAAATACATCTTGAATAGGCCGCCTGTAGCGAATTTCACCGAGTCAGCAGAAACCGTATACACTGGCGAAGTAATTACATTCGATGCGTCAAGCAGCTACGACCCCGACGGCACCATCATCAGCTACTTCTGGGATTTCGGCGACGGAACAACCGCAACGGGAGCAACAGCGGATCATGCTTATGTGGAAGATGTCGTTTACACCGTCACTCTTACTGTGACAGACGACGATGGAGCATCTTCATCAGTGTCAGCCGCTAAAACTGTTTTGAACAGCCCTCCGGTTGCATCATTTACCGAAAATGCAACAACGGTGTTCACTGGAGAAGTTATCCGCTTCGATGCGTCGGGCAGCTATGATCTCGACGGGTCCATCATCAGTTATCTCTGGGACTTTGGCGACGGAACAATCGCTGTGGGTGTAACCGTAGACCATGCATACGCTGACAACGGGAACTACACTGTCATTCTAGCAGTTACAGATGACGATGGAGCAACTATTTCAACCAGCAGTGTCAAAATTGTCTCGAACAGGTCTCCAGTTGCATCGTTCACAGAGTCCGCTGAAACCGTTTACACCAATGAGGTTATTACTTTTGACGCGTCGGGCAGCTATGATCTCGATGGTTCTGTTAGCTATTTCTGGGATTTCGGCGATGGAATTACGGCAACTGGTGTAAGTGTTACTCACGCCTATGCAGATGATGGTTTCTACACTGTGGCTCTAACGGTAACCGACGACGATGGCGCAACGGATTCAGACGCCGCAACCAAGACGGTTTTGAACAGGTTTCCAGTTGCATTGTTCACTGCGAATGCTACGATAGTGAAGGAGGGTGAGGTCATTCACTTTGATGCTTCCGAAAGCTATGATCCAGATGGCGACATAGTTAGCTACTTCTGGGATTTCGGGGATGGAACGAACGCCACTGAGGTGATGGTGGACTATGCATACGTTGAAGATGGAAACTACACGGTGACCCTAACTGTAACGGATGACGACGGGGCTTCTTCGTCGATGAGTGAGATGAAAACGGTGGAGAAAGGCGAAACTGGATGGCCTTTAGCCTTGCTTGCAGCGATCGGGTTGGCCGTCGCGGCTTTAACAGCAACCCTTCTGTACGGTTTGTATAGGAGACGAAAGAAAAAGGGAACGGCTTCAAACCCCAAAAGCAACCCCCTCGTTACCCTCTACATCCCAAAGAAACTCTTAGCCAGCTACAATTAAGAGGCTGTTAACGCAACTTCTTCTCTCTTTTCTTCGGTTTGTTTTTTGCGCGCGCGCGCCGAAAGAAAAAAGCGAAGTGACGTACGATCCTGAAAGGACTACGACTTTTCTGTTGCAGTTACATGAGGGTTGTGTAGAATACGTGAAGAAAAAGCATAGGTTCTGGGGACAGTTTTATGGATTGAGGGTTAGACATTTGACGTTTATCTGGCTTGACCTGTTCATTGTGTTTCTCATCGTTTCTCTGTTATTGCTGCATCTATAGCGTTTCTTGGGGTTTCATCGTTTGTTGGCTTCACGCGTGGTTTTGTGCCTCATAGAGAGAAAGGAGTTTAGGTCATAACAAAAAGGCTGCCACGTGTGTTACCTTGCTTTCAACCTCCACCCCAAGATACTTATGTCTTAAGACATAATATATTATATGTTAGGTCTTATAAAAAGTTTGTTAATCCAAAAAATCTGCTGATCCAGTTTAGCGTATGGCTAGAATTCCTTCAAAGATTTTTTCTTCAGCGACTTCCAGTTCCTTTGACAGCCAAATTTTCAGGAGGCGAGCGTTTTGGGGAAAATCCCCTGCGTAGGTTAGAACTTTGCCTTCTTTCAGGGCGTCTGCTTGGAAGGAGTTTTCTGTTTCTTGGAACTGATAGGACACTGTATCCGCGTTTGCTGCTAAAGTTTTGAAGTCTTCCCATTGTTTGCATTTGACGATTACTGGAGGCCCTTGGACGTATGGTGCAGCTTCTCGAGGGGAGGAGATGTATTTTATGAGGCTGGAGATTTCGGTTTGAAGGGTTGTGAGGCGTTCTTCTACATTTTCGATTTTGCCTGTTATTTCACCGGTTTCTCCTAGGCTTTCTGTTATGATGCCCAGTTGGCCGATGAGGCGGTCTAGATCTTTTTCGTGTTCTTTGAGGACGTTTATGATGAAGTCAAGGGCTTCGAGGGCTTCGTCTTTACTGGGTTTTTTCGCCATGTGCTGGTCTCCTTGTGCCTGTATAGCTAAAGGCATTCTAAACAAATAAACATAATGCATTGTCAAACTGTATCGTTAGGTTAGGGCATGCATACTAATTAACAATTCGAACCATCGAAATTAATGGAAAGGAACCAAGGGTTGTGGGACTAGAGGCGGAGGAGTAGAAGTTCTAGGAGTTTTTGAACACCAAGCTTGGCGATATTTGGAGCCTAATAACAGCAGAATGTCGAAAACAGTGTTTTTTCCAAAAACCGCTTTGCGCCACAAGAATCCCGTCCAAGTTTTGCGCTGTTTCGGTACCGAACCATGTTGAGACTATATATAGCCCCCTCCCCTTATCCTAGACTACACGGAAGAAAGCCACCCTACAACACCCGTATTCTGAATCTGACCTAGACAAACCTGTATTCTAAATCAATATTTCTCATTCATAAGTTAGTTATATACCAACAGCAACCACTAAGCCAATAACCAATAAGGAGAACAAGAATAAATGGAAAAAATGCTCTCCTCCCAAGACCGCAAAAGACTCCAAAAGATAATGATGAACGCCTTCAAAAACGAAATTCAAACCCTCACCCCTGAACTCCAATACCTCCTAACAGACGATCTAGTCACAGCCTTCCAAAACCGCTTGACAGTCTTTCAAAGAATCCAAACGAAAACAACCTCTTAGCCAAAATAAAACCCAAAAAACCGTAGTTCGAATCCGTAAATAATATATATAAACTGGACGAAAATAAACCCTAAACGGGGCGTAACCATGCGAAGATCAAAACTCGAAATGTATATTGACATCCTCAAAGTTCTAGCCCACAGAGGCCCCCTAAAACTAACTCATATCATGTACAAGGCCAACGTAAACTGCAGCGTCCTCAAACAATACTTAGATTTCCTCATTCAACAAAACCTAGTGGAAGAAAAAACCGTAGGCAAAAAAAGAATTGTCTACGCCATTACAGAAAACGGCTTAAAGGTCCTTAAATACTTCAGAGAACTAAAAACCATGCTCCCAGTCATCGAAGAAGGCCAAGCCAGAATCCCAGCATCCCTTTACTAGCCCACCACCCACCTTTCTGAACCCTCTGTCTCACAAAACCAAAGCAAATCACATCTAACGATTTTTCCATCACCAAAAACCACCTCCGGTAGCATATAGCCAAAGACAACGCCCCTGAAATTCTGCGTCTAAGATATATACTATAGTATCGTAAGACTTAATAGATTCTCTACGCCTACAATACTGTAGATGCGTCAAACACATCTAGGACTTTGGCTATGGCTGTGTATAAGTTAGAGGGGAAATCCACCAGAATATTAGAGAAAATAAAGGAATGTCTTGATCGGCTGAACGAAAAAATGGATGTGATGATTGAAATTCAGAAGCATGGTCAGAGGGAAAACCTGGAGATACCCGACGTTCTGGATGTAATGACCCTTCTGTCTCTACCCGACCATCTGAGAAAGACCGCTGTGACTCTTTGTAAGCTCGATCAAGCAACGGCTGAAGAAGTCGCTGAACAAACAAAACGGGCGAGGGCCGTTGAAAGCGGCTATTTGAATCAGTTGGTGATAATGGGTTACTTGAAAAAGAAAAGGAGAGGACGCAAAGCCTACTTTTACGTAGAAAAGGAGGCCTGAGGGACAATTTATGGGAAAAATCATTGCGCTTCATTCCTATAAAGGCGGAACGGGAAAGACGCTGCTTTCGGTTAATTTGGCAGCGACCAATGTTAGAAAAGGGAAGAACGTTTGCTTGCTAGATCTGGATTTCCGTGCTCCAAGTCTTCACGCTGTGTTCAAAGCCAGCAACTCAGAATATTGGTTGAACGACTATCTGAATGGAGTTTGTGAAATCGACAAGGTTTTAGTTGATGTTACTCACGAACATGGTAGAAGCGGAAAGTTTTTTGTTGGGTTGGCGAATCCCGCCACTGAAGCGATTAGGGAGATGTCGGCTAAGGATAGAAAGTGGGAAATGAGGGCTCTGGGCAGGCTTTTATCGCTCAAAACATCTCTTCTTAACGATATGGATCTTGACTACGTCATTTTGGATACCAGTCCTGGGCTCCAATACTCTTCCATCAACGCCATCGTCAGCGCCGACATTGTATTGGTGGTAACAAGCTTAGACGCATCTGACATAAAGGGAACTCAACGAATGACCCGCGAACTCTACGATCTCTTCGACAAAAAAACCGGAATCTTAATGAACAAAGTGCTCGCCGAAATTTTGTCGTCCAAAAAAGAAAAAGCAAAATTCTATAAACACTTCAATAACATACATAAGCTTCCCATCTTAGAGATCATCCCCTGCTTCTGCGACGTACTACGAGCAGGAGGAACATACATATTTTCAGAGGAAAAACCAGAACACTCCTTCACAAAAACCCTAGACAAACTAGCCACAAAAATCGAAAAATTCTAACCTTAGGCGCCTTTTCATACATATTTTTCCTTAACCTTCCTTGCTTTCTCAACATACTTTCTAAGACGCCTAAGCTCAATCTTCTTTTCAGGCAAAGTTTCAGGAGCATAGAGTAGGGGCAAAACCGCTAGGAATAGGAAGAACGCAGCTATGGAAAAAGCATTGGTCTCTGGAATCAGTATAACGTATGGAGCTGAAAGTAGTTGTACTATGTATGTGAGAAAGTAGGGAAATGCCCCGATTGCATAATACTTCTCTCTGGCGCTATATCGAGACAAGTCTCCCCATAATATCAAAATGAAGGTTACCCACAATATTCCCGTCGTTATACTGTCAACAGCAAGGTGAAAATACCATGAAATCATTGTAGCTGGAGCCAAGCTTATTATACCATAGCCGATTCCTAAAGTAGCAAAACCATAGAGTACCACCCGCTTTCGCCCAATCCAATCGGATAAAAGTCCCGCGATAAAAGCAGAAAGGCTACCAATTATGGGGCCTATCATAACGGTAAGATACCAAAAATCACCAAAGAAAGGTCTCAGAATCGGTTTCTCAAAACTATCTATAAGACAAAACATAAACCAAGCAACGAAATAAAGCAGAAAGGATCTATCACGAAGAATTGATACAAAAGAGACATTTTTCTTAATTTCTGAGACGATTTTTTCTTCGGGTCCCAAAAAGAATATGACTAGTCCAATCGCCCTCCACGATGTGAAAAATATCGAGTTTGTTATCAAATTAAACATCCCGAATAAGATTGCGAAGATAGGGGCAATTAAGTTGGAAACTAAAAATATTATTCCACCCGTTCGTCCTCGATTTTCGATAAGTGTCCAATCCGCAAAATAAGCCAAACATGAAGGCATGCCTAACCCAAATGAGACGCCCAAGAGAGCACATACAATTTGAACATGTATCAATGTGGAATTGCTAAGCAGAGCGGGCAATGAGGACGTAAGTACTCCTAAAATTATCCAGAAATAAAGAAGATTAAATCTACTAATTTTTCTTGCTAAGATTGAACCAGCTATGCTAGATACTATGATCGTCACATAATAGGTTGTCCAAATAATAAAATTTTGTGCAGATGTAACGCTGAGGCCACTTAGAATACTATCTATCATCATAAGCGTCATGTAGAACCAAACGAAGGTATTAAACAACAGAATGAAGACTATGAAAAAACCCTTCCGGATGATAGGTTCCCCTGAGATTTTTCTAAGCAATTCTTACACTACGCAGTAATCTTAGGTTGACGCAGTGGAATTAAAAATTTAAGAATTAAAAATTAGGATTCTGAATTAGCATTCTCAGAATTCTGTAGATGTGCACAACAAGTCTTATATAGGTATACATGTAGAACACATACACAGATAGCTGGGAGAACAATGGCCAAGAAAGCTAGACTACCTGTTAGGTGGAGAAACTGGGGTTAAGGTAATCCCGCCACTCAGATAGAATCGTTGCTCGGATGAGTAATTGTAAGTTCAATTTATTCAATCCAACCTCTTCTAACAAACTGTAAGCGTTTTTAGCTAATTCTTGCATAAATTCGTCCACGCGATTAAACCCTCCTGCCTTACCGACAACCGCTAAAATCTCTTTAGCATCCTTTTTTGTTATGTTTTTCTTCAGAAGAAGAGGACTAAGTGCAGATCCGATTTCAGGTTTCTGCAAAGCGTAGAGGACTGGTAGGGATAGGTGCTCCTTCTTAATTCTATGCACGGCTTCTTCAAAGTCGAGCATGTCTATTAAATCGTCTCTCAGTATTATCAGCATGCCCAAAAGCCTACCGTATTCGCCAAGAGCCTCAATCTCTTCCTTTGAACTACCTCCAAGAATGGCGCTGATACGTGTATAAGCTTCCACATCCGCTGCTTTCTTCCTCACCACCCGGAGATACTCTTCTGGTGTAACATCCACCCGTCCTCGAAATTGAAGTTCTAATGCTTCTGCGTCTCCAAGTTCAAAAAACGTTTTTTTAATTATGTCAATGATAACTGCAACCTTTCCAGCTGGAATCCCTTTCTCAACTGCTTCGTGTAATAGTGTAAAGCCTTTGAATAGAAGGGCGTCTCCAACGAGCAGTGCTATATCTTTGCCAAACTTGCCTAAAACCGTGGGGCGCGATCCTTTAACCTTCGACTGGTCGATAATGTCGTCGTGTATGTCTATAGCTCCGCTTATCAATATCATAGGGATAGCTATTGGAGTAGTTATTTCCGGGTCTCCACCTACGGCTTCGCAGGTTAAGGAAAGCAGTGCTGGTCTAGCTACGTCGTGCCAATACTCGGTTATGAAGTATTTTAGGGCTTCACGGACCTCTTTGCATTCTATTTCTTCTTCCAAAACCGTCTTTCTAGCCATTTCTAGGGCTTTTCTTCCTCGTTCTTCTAGAATTTTCTGCATTTGCTCCATGATCTCTTCTTGACTGGGCTGTTTTTGGTTCATGGCTAGGCCTCTTTGATGTCCAGCCTTTGCAGTTGTTCCTTTAAGAAATCGTAGTAGGCGTCGACGAGTTGTATTCCTTTTGACGTGATTTCGTACACTTTTCTCACTCTTCCGCCTTTGGCTATTTTTTTGCTTCTGACGTAGCCGTTGGCTTCCATGGAGTTGAGGAGGGGGTATAGGGCGCCGTGTCTAATTCTTATTCCGAAAAGCTTTTCTGTTTTCTTGATGATCTTGTAGCCCCACATGGGTTCTGTTTTGATGAGCCTTAGAATTAGGATGTCGAGAAAGTTTCTGGTTATGCGTTGAACAATTTGTTTTCTGAAGTCTTGAGTCAAGGTTTCTCTTCCTGTGTTTGTTTATTCTGTTTTCTTTTCTTTTTAAATTCATGGTAGGAGAATTTCGCTTATTTAAGTTATCTAAGCTTTTTCGTAGCTCAGTATGCTTAAATATGCTTTCTTATGTCTTTTGGTCGCACGAACCTTTATATCATCGTTTAGGGTATATAGAGACTTGATATGTCCTAAAGAGGACATATTGTATAAGCGTAGAACTGAAAAACTGTAGAGCAGAAATACATGAGGGGAATAATATGAGACAAAAACTGAGAGAGGTCCAAGTCAAATTGATGAGAGGCCTCCTGGATCTCGTGATCCTTCAGTTTTTAAAGGTAGAACCCATGCATGGATACCACATCATCACCAGCATTCGCAAAAATTTTGGGGTTTATTTTGGTCCCAGCACCATCTATCCTTTGCTCAGTCTCCTAGAAGAGAAGGGTTACATTAAAAGTCAATGGGACTTAGGTAACGACCGACCTAGAAAGGTTTATTCTCTGACGCATGATGGTCAGAGTTTGTTGAATGGCACCGAAGAATCTCTGAATCACATCTGTCGCAGGCTCAATTCTATAGGGCTAAACCGGCTATACCTCAACGGCAACAACAATGGTATTCTGAAGAGCCCCAACGCTTGCCTTAAAGACCTAAAAAAGCCTTAAGGCTTCCCAACAATACCAGCGCCTATCCCTGCATGGCTTAGACCCTTTTTTGCATAGTTTTGTTCAATTTTCGATACATTACAGTTTTCGATATATGCCACTTGTCTCTCCGTCTCTCTAGGGTAGGGGGAGGGGGGCTATATAGTCTCAACATTATTTGTGACACAAAACTTGGGATTTTTGCAGTGCAAAGCAATTTTTGGAAAAAACACTGTTTTCAACATAGCACTGTTATTAGGATCCAAATATGAACTGATGCTCTCCAGAGTTAACTAATGTTTCTTCACCGCTCTTTTTAAGGCGTCAATCACGTTTTCTCTTCCCATGGCTACGATGTATGGGCCCATTCTCGGTCCTTCAGGCACTCCTAGCAGGATTGCGTATAGGGTTTTGAAGAATTTTGCTGGCTTAATAGCGTGTTTCCTTGCGATGCTGAAGACGGCGCCTTGTATCTGTTCCTCATCTGTTTCGGTTTGGAGGGTTTGGATGAGCTCCTTCACCGCGCTGATTTCTTGATCACTTAGCTTTACGGCTCTCTCCTTTATTTCCATGAAGTCTCTTGTCCAGTTGAGGGCATACTGGATTCTTTTCTTTAGGTCGTCCGGCACCTCTTCCTTCAAGTACCCGTAGTCTCTGAGCTTCTCTGCTATGAACTCTGTCTCAGAGCCTTTTGGAGCCACCTTGGCTAGATATGTAAGCAGATTATAGGGTGCGTGAATGCTAGCTTTGGGAGACTTGAAAAATCGGCAGTACATGTAGAGCCCCGTGAGTTTAGCCCTATCCTTTTCGTCTGGAACCGATTTTCTTCCCAAACAGACGTCTTCCAGCTCGTCGAGTTCGTTCATGTATTGAGGTATATCCGTAACCGAGAGGCTTCTGGTTCCAACGAAACGTTTCAAAGTGAGCAAGAGGAGGGACTGAGGTGAACCGTATCTGAGCCAGACTTGGGGAGTGAAAACGTTTCCAGCCGATTTAGATATTTTTTTCCCGCTTTTGTCTAGGAACATTTCATACTGCACATGAGCGGGCGGAGGCCAGTTGAGAATCTCCTGGCATATACGGTCGTTCACCCTCACCGAATCTGCTATGTCCTTTCCATAGGCCTCGAATCGTATGTCCAAGGCTTTCCATCTAGCCGCGAACTCCACCTTCCAGCTAAGTTTTCCCTCTCCCTCCGTATAGTCTGCCTCCCCTTTGTGTCCACAACCTTCCAACCACCTTCCCTTCACCTCCATCCCTTCACAGGTGTAGAGAACCTTGTTTTCGCTGGGAAGAAACTCGTGGGCTTTGGTGGTGTAGATTCGACCGCAGTTAGAGCAGACGGGAAAGTAAGGAAGAACCTCCACAAACTTTTCCTGTCCAACCTCCTCCCTGACGATTTCTCCTATCCTCCTAGCGTTCACGAGTAACGTTTTGATTTTTTCGTTGAAGAGTCCTTTTTCGTAGGCTTCTTTGCCAGACATGAACGTGTATTCTACATCGCATGCGTCCAAGGCTTCCAAAAGGAGGGCGGTCATATGTTCTCCGTAGCTTTTGTGGCAGTTGTAGGGGTCTGGGATGGACGTTACCGGATAGCCCAGATATTTTTTTAGCGATTTTGGAAGCCCAGCGGGAACTTTTCTTAACCCGTCTAAGTCGTCGGCGAAAGCTACATATTCAGACTTGAATCCCATTTCTTGGAAGGCCAGAGCTACGGCGTAGGCTCTGGCACAGTCAGCGAAACTGCCGATATGAGGAAAACCTGAGGCTCCGAGACCGCTTTCCGTTCTGATTAACTCAAGGCTTCTGCCTAGCTTGCGCTCCCTTTCCACAATTTCAACGGCAACCTTGTCGTACCATGTTCCGTGGCCGATAATTTTTTCGGTCATAACTGAAGTTTCCTCTTTACATAATCCACCTACAATAGTTGTATAGTTGAATAAAAACCGTTTTCCAGAAACACTGGAAATATCCCCCGTAAACCACACGCTTGGGGTTTCTAGATTCATATACGCGCGCGCAGCCCCCTCTTTTTTATCCGTCGAACGCGGTTTAGTGATTACTAACAAATACCAGCATTTGCCTATGCCCGAAGAGACTTATGTAGAAGAAGAATCTGAATTATTAATCTATTTACATGAATTTCAGTTTCATAAACCATAAGAACAGCGTCTGACATCTCTTATATTTGCGAATCTGAGAAAGGATGGAAAAATGAAGTTTTTAAGAGGAATAGGATTTAGTGTCGTAGCCATCATGATTTGTACTATGGTGTTCAGTGGAGGCGCTTCTGCTGCTACAACTTACACGATATACGTCTCTGATGACACTTTCGTTGAGATGGAAATCGGTCCACCATGGCATAATTATGGTGATTGGCATAACCTTACAGTGGCCCTATCAATTGGTGGTGGTGCAGACACCTACTTGAAATTTGACTTGTCTGTTATTCCTGACGACCACATCATCACATCAATTGTTCTGTGGCTCTACAATTACAAAAGCATAAGTGGAATATGGATGGGCGCGACCCATAACAATGCAAACGTGATAGCTTACCACGTGGATGATGACACCTGGGACGAAATGACTGTAACATGGAACAACCGGCCGCCATACACCAGTCTACTCGGAACTGAGACGGATTCTGGCGAAAACAAATGGTACAGCTGGGATCTAATGGTTACAAGTTACGATTATTCCGGGGATTTGGTTGACGATGATCTTTCAATTGCACTGGTCGAAGCACCGATCACCCCAGATGACTTCGGGATCAGCGAATACTATTCTAGAGAGAAGCTGCCGGAACAGGGCTACCCTTACCGTCCATACCTGGTGGTTGAGGCTTATCGACCTTCAGAAGTCCCAGAGCTCCCACTTGGCATACCAATAATCACCTCAATAGCTTTAGTAGCCTACCTAGCAATCAGGAAAAGGATAGGGAAAAAGCCAGAATAGAAACATCCCCCTCTTTTTTATGCACGTGTACCACAAAGAGTGGATATTATAGTTTCCGAATTTTTTCGGGTTATCCCCCGCAATTTCCTCCTTTTTTCTTGATCTATTTGTATCCAAATAAAAATAGAATGTTAAAGAGGGGAGGGGGCTAACAAAAACTTTGTAGACTAACGTAGATGAGGCTTCCCTATTTGGGTCCTAATAACAGCGATATGTTGAAAACAATATTTTTTCAAAAAACACTTTACGCTGCAAGAGACATCAGCCAGCTGTGCCTTTTTGCGGAAACAGTTATATTAAAAATTGCAGCAAGAAGGTGAAGTAGGATGTAAAAATGGTTCCGAATCCGATTTCAGCTTCGTACTTGTTTATCCTCTTAATCCTCGCCTTATGTGGCTTCATATTTCTTCTTTTTTTACCGTCTATTCTGGAGCTAAAAAGACCCAAAGATTCGGGACCACGTAAGATTGCTGAAATCACAACTGAAAAAGACGATTAAAAGTAAATTCGGTTTCATCATAGCGTTGGCAATCCTAATGCTCGGCTCAACGGCGATGCTTGTCGTTTCGGTCGCTGCTCCTTACTGTTGGAAGTGTGGAACTGAAGTGAAAGAGGACGCAAAAATTTGCCCTAAGTGTGGAGCAGCCTTACCAACCGCTGGTGGTGTACCTGAATTAAGCCTCACTGTGCCGTTGGTCACTTCACTGGCTGCCGTAATCTATCTAGTTCTCAGAAAACGGATAGGAAAAAAGCTAGAATAGAAACATCCCCTCTCTTTTTTCTACACGTGTGCAATTGACGTTTTGTTGTTCAAACGAACAATTATAGACACTTTTCATTTCAATTCGCTTTGACGATAGAATTTCTGAGGGTTCAAGGCTTATGATCTACAAATTCATGCATATGGATTAATAATCTATATTCTTCTTCTACGTTAGTTTCTGCTTACGAATGGATGCGCGCGCAGACTAAGGATGCTTCTTCTTCAACGCCTTTGTTTTCTCTTCAGCCTTTCTAAAGTAATAGCAATAGGATGGAGTACCATTACAGTAGCGTTCATAGTCCCCATCAGAAATTTGTCCAGATAATCCAGCTTCGACCATCTTAACACATATTCTTTCGAATTTAGAAAAAAGATAAGGGCAATGCATGTTTGATCTTTCTCTTATTACACACGCGTATCCCATAACTCATCTATGGACAGTTCAGATTCAGAACTATCCAATTTGATAGAAAAAAGAGAGAAGGTTAAGCGGTTTCTAAGAGATGTTGGCATATCTCACAAGCTTCTATAACATGAAGCTTTTTTTAGGTTGTCTTCCAGATGCCGGAATTTTCGATTATGAAACCTGCCTTTTTCAAAGCGTTTAGATATCGCTCGATCTGAAAGAAAGCTAAGTTACAATTGTACATTATGCGTGTTTTCTTCGCACCGCGTTTAGCATTTCGTAAAATCTCAACAATTATGTCGTGTCGCGCTCTTTTCTTACGATAGCGTTCAGGCATCTGACCAACAATTACATCATCGACTTAGGGACGGAGATATGTCACGCCAGCATCTCAAAACTTGTGTAACATAAAAGGGGAAGGTGTAGCTTGGGCGCACAGCCAAGCCTAAGCGCAACCGCGCGCGCTTCAACCTGAAGATTATGTTTGCAAGATAGCTTCAACAATTGAAAAACTAAGAAACTTTGTCGAAGCAGGGTTTGATTACGTTTGCGAAATCAACGAGAACAACTTTTCCAAAAAGTCAAGTGAAAAGGTCTAGTAAACCCTTTGAAACGTTGTGGAAACTCACGTTTTCCTAACAGATTTTGTTACCTTGGCTCATCCCTTCGAATTCAAGAGCCTCCAAGTTTTCGTTTTTTTCTGTCCAAATATTCCTTTATCCTTTCTTCTTTGATTTTTTCCAGCAATTCCCTTCTTCGAGTCACAGGGAGATTTTCGCTGGTTTCTTGGAGTAATTCGGAAAAATCAGAAAAATCGGAGGACTCATTTGCCGATTTCAGTTTGACAAGAAGTAGGATATAGCAAACCATTATGATAAGGATAGCCGTTGTGGCCAACCAAAAGTTTATGGATGAAAACATAACATTCACTCTGCAGTGTGTTCGCTATTGTTAGTTTCAAAACTGGCGAGATATAGACTTAATGAATCCAGCATATAGAGCGGAAATCTGTGGCGTCAACCATTTTCTTGAGACAACATTACATTTTTTCAACCATGATTTTTGTTCCGCTTTTCACCTGCTCAAACAATTCCAAATTTTTAGTTACCTGACCAACAATGTTAACGGGGCTGTAGGGTTGCGACTCACCGTAGAAAATGCAAAGGGCGTTTCCCATGGGCCAATAGGCTATGGCACCCTTTTCAACTGTTGGTTCAGCCTTTTCCGTTCCCATTTTCACGGGTATTTCAAAGTAAACTTCTTCTTTCCAGAGGGCTGCTCGCCCCTCTATTGGAAGCCTTTTGGTTATAGCATCTACCGTTCTTGGGGCAAGATGGCGGATGAGTTCTCCTTCTGCTTCGCCGACTCCTTCGACGGTAAATTTGATTGGGGTGCGGGACACGCTCATTTCAAACACCTTTCAACTCAAACACACTACTTTTTTGGAAACCGTCGTCTCAATACGTCTTCAAGGTTTGGCTTACTAATCTCCTGAAGCTCATACTTAGCTCTTATTGCTGGTTTGTTGAGGCGTAACAGCTGCCTCAAGTCAATGGGAGTTCCTATGACTACTACGTCGCAAGGCGTTGCGTTAATTGTCTCTTCGAGTTCTCCTATCTGCGCTTTACCGTAACCCATAGCTGGAAGAACTGTTCCCAAATGCGCGTATTCTTTAAAGGCATCTCTTATCGAACCGACAGCATAGGGACGTGGATCAACTATTTCAGTGGCTCCTAACCTTTTTGCTGCAATGGTTCCAGCGCCGTATGCCATGTTGCCGTGGGTTAAAGTTGGACCGTCTTCCACCACTAGAACTCTTTTTCCCTTAACAAGCTTTGGATTGTCAACGGTTATTGGTGACGCTGCCTCTACAATGGTTGCGTTTGGGTTTACTTTTTTTATGTTCTTTCGAACGGTTTCAATGTTCAGGGGGTCCGCCGTGTCCACTTTGTTGATGACCACAACGTCAGCCATTCTCAGGTTTGTCTCTCCGGGATGATAAGTTAGTTCGTGGCCTGCCCTATGAGGATCAACTATTACAATGTGTAGATTGGATGAGAGGAAGGGCAGGTCGTTGTTGCCTCCATCCCACACGATGACGTCTGCTTCCTTTTCTGCTTCTCTTAGGATCCTTTCGTAATCGACTCCAGCGTAAACCACGATTCCATTGCTAATATGAGGTTCGTACTCTTCTCGCTCTTCAATGGTGCACTCGTATTTATCTAAGTCTTCGTACGAGGCAAATCTTTGACACGCTTGCTTGCTCAAATCTCCGTAAGGCATTGGATGCCGCACCACAACAACATTAAAGCCCATTTTCCTCAAAATTCCACTAACCCTTCTTGAGGTTTGACTTTTTCCAGATCCCGTTCTCACAGCGCAGATCGAGACTACTGGAACCTTGGCTTTTAGCATGGTGGTTGACGGTCCCATGAGCCTGAAGTCGGCGCCGCTAGCCAAAACTATGGACGCTCTGTGCATAACGTATTCGTGGGAAACGTCGCTGTAGGCGAAAATTACTTGGTCCACGTGATGCTTCCTAATAAGTTCTGGCAACTTTTCTTCGGAGTACATTGGTATGCCTTTTGGGTAGTTAGGACCAGCCAATTCAGGTGGATATTCTCGTTTCTCTATGCCGGGTATTTGTGCAGTGGTGAAAGCCACGACCTCGTATTCGTCGTTGTTCCTGAAGTAGACGTTGAAGTTGTGGAAATCTCTTCCAGCCGCCCCCATTATGATAACTTTAGTCTTCCTCTTCAAAGCTTCTCGCCCTCTGAACAACATAGATTCTTGAGATGAACCGCTTATTGTTTTCGGCGCTGGAATATTAAGCTAAAATTACCTTTGCATTGAAATTAATGCCTTCATGGCTGAAGCAGACGCATGTGCTATAGTCTTAAAAAGTCGTCTTTATCGAGAAAAAACGATGTTTGGGAAGCCTAGCGATAGGGCATATACTTCCTTCCTAAGAGTTCTCTCGCAATTATTGTTCTTTGTATGTTGAGTGTTCCTTCTGCGCCTATCATGTAGGACATTATGCCTCTCAATCCCATTTCAAGCGGGCACTCTTTCGTATAGCCGTAGGCTCCGAACCACAGCATGACTCGTTTGAAAACGTCGAAGGCGAAGGGTGGAACTTTCAATTTGCAAGCTGAAATGTACCTACTGACTCTTCTAGCCGAAAACTTTCCTTCCGTATATTTCTTGTCCATCATCCATGCCGTACGGTAAACAAGCGACCTCAAAGCTTCAAGTTCAGCCCAGTCATCAGCCAACTCGAACTGTATCCCCTCAAACTTCGCTATTGGACGGCCGAAGGCTTCACGCTCCTTAATATATTCTGTTCCGATTTCCAGGGCTCTTTTCGCCGCGCCTAGGCATGTCGCTCCTATCAAAAGCCTAGCAGCATCAAAACCTTCCATTGTCAGATAAAAGCCCTTTCCGTCCTCACCTATTCTGTGGTAGTCTGGCAGACGAACATCATCCATTACGAAACCGCCTGTTGAAATTCCCATTCTTCCCATATCTTCAAATCGCTTCACAATTTCTACTCCGGGCGCGTTTATCGGTAGAAAGAAGCCTGTCATCCCCAAATGATGCTTTTCAGGAGTTGGCGGAGGCGAAGTCCTAACTAAGACGAAGTATCCACCTCCCCATTTTTTTGCTTCTTCCGTTCCGCTTACGTAAAGTTTTTCTCCATTTAAAACCCATGTGTCACCTTCTTTCTTGACTGTCGACTTAACATTCGCCACATCACTTCCGCCACCAGCTTCGGTAGTAGCTACTCCTATGAAACCTTCCCCTTTAATGGCTTTCTTGATGAATTTCTCTCTAACTTGTTCCGAGCAGTATCGGTCGACAACAAATCCCCAGGAAGATTCGACCAAGAAGAAGACGGGTATGGCTATGCTTATGTCTGCATAGCCTAGCTCTTCGGCTGCAATGCAGGTAGTAACCCAGTCTGCGCTTGTTCCGCCATGCTCTTCAGGTATAGTCATCATAAGGAAGCCCAAATCGGCCATTCCCTCAACAATTTCCTTTGGAACTTCATGTTTATCGTCGATTTCCCTGATTTTATCCAATGGAAGGTTCTTTTCACACCACTCGCGGAGACTCTCTCTGATGAGTCCCTGTTCCTCAGTAAAGCTGAAATCAACCATACGTCTCACCTTCAAGGAATAGAGGTTTTTCTTTACGCTGAAACATATAAGGGTTGTTTAGACCGATTTAACCCAAAGCTTTAGTTAGAAATTCCTCAACCGAACTTTAATTCAAATGCAACCAGGCTTCAGTTCGGCAAAACTCAGCATGTTTTACATGATTCTGTTGGTTCGGGGGCTGGATGGAAGCTATTGTTTAAGACCTAATGGTGTTGTTCTTTTTGTGGGAAATAATTTGATACCGATAGACTGTATTGTTTGTAGGCATTTATGCGAGTTTGTATGGTTTGGTGGATGATGAAGGAAAAAAATGGGGGGCTCGCGCATTAAGTGTAAAAAATTACACTTAATCGCTTAATCTTTCCCCCCTTTCTATGCGCGCACACACCGGGGCTCTTCACCCAATTTGTCTCTGGACAAATGCGCGCGCTTATTATTTTTGTAGTGGTTTGCCTATATCATTCTCTACAATAAACGATAGAACGTATCGCTTAGGAACGTTATTATTTGTAATCTTATATGAACGTTGTTAGGGAAGTTGGGCGAAGGAGCGATAGAAGCTGTGAAGAGGTTGATGATGGTTGCCGCCACTCTTTTCTTGTTACTCTCAGCGCTTGCGTTCAATAGCCCCATGGTAGTGAAGAGCAAGACAAATGAAGCGAGTTTCATAATCAAGACGAGCGTCACCTACTACAACAATGGAACAGAAAACTGGGTTTTCACAGATGAAGATCGAGCTATCGGTTTATTTATGAACAACACGTGGCAAACAGTCAACCTGACGTATCGTTCACATCCCCTAGAATTAGATGTCGACGACGATGGAAACCCAATAGCCTTTTTGGAGTTTCCAAAAACGGAAATCGAACCCGGAGAAAACATGAGCTACGCGGTCACGTACTATGCCCTTTCAAAACCTCGTCTCCTTCCAGACATAAGAGAAGAAGATTCACGAACTCTTGACGATATCCCAGAGGAGTTGATAGAAAGATACTGTGGGGAAAGCGATCCCTGGCTAGTTGATGACTCGGAGCTTCAAGATTTAGCTTACGACATAACAAACGGTGAAACAAAGGTTCTCACCATCGTTAAGAAGTTCATCACATGGATCAGAGACAATGTTAGGTATGATACACAGGATACTCCCCGGTATCCAAACGAGACGTATACTGAGCGTAAAGGAGACTGTGACGATCAGGCAATTCTTTTCATCACACTGTGTCGTATCTTAGAGATTCCATCATATCTTCAAATAGGCTGTATATACCTTCCTACACATTTCGATGACAGCGAGTATTGGAACGGCCACGTTAAGAGCGTCTTAAAACGAATTGGATGGCATGGCTGGGCGATAGTGTATGTTCCGCCGTGGCGCTGGCTGCCCGTTGACCTCACCTATGTAATAGGTGGATTTGGTGATCCCCTCAACGCAATAAAAAAGGGGGCAGTCACTTCGCAAACAACACTTCAGTACATGAACATCAGTCAAACGGATTATGCAGCTTCATCTCGATTGTACAGAGATTTTCTTAAGAATAATCATTTCTATGTCTATGCACAGGATGAAATGACACGGATGCTCCCAGAAAGCCCATTGCACGGCATCATAGAGAAGCTGTTTCCATGGATTCTTGTTACAACAATAGTTGTGGTTGCGGTTATCATCACAACAATTTTCGTATGGACTCGGAGGGAAAAGAGACTGAAGGAAACAGAATTCAAACATGATTCTAGTTACGAATCATAGCGAACCCTTAATAAATGGATGCTTCCCATTCAGTTAACGTCACAACAAAAACTTCACTAGGAGAGTAAACGTCGCTTATGGCCAAGTTTAAGATAATAATCTCAGATCCGGAAACGGGCAAGTCTCGGTCCGTCGAAGTAGAAGGAACCGGAGCCGTCCCTCTAATTGGCAGAAAACTGGGAGAACTAATCGATGGATCCGTGGTTAAAATGTCCAGTCACAAGCTGAAAATAACCGGAGGAACGGACAAGGATGGATTTCCCATGAGACCAAGCATTCATGGAGGAGTACGAGCTCGTGCGATTTTAAGCGAGGGTGTGGGTTTCCATCCTTCTAGAAAGGGAGAGAGACAAAGAAAAACTCTTAGGGGCAACGTCATAACCGAAGATATTGTTCAAATAAACATGAAAGTCACTGAAAAATCAAAAAAGCCCGAGAAAGCAGAAAAACCGAAAGGAAAAAAGAAGACACGAAAAAAGAAAGAAACTTTGGAAGAGGAAAAGAAAGGAGAAGGTGAATCGACTGAAGAAACTGCCAAAACAGCCTGAAGTCAACATAGGAACCATCGGCCACGTGGATCATGGAAAAACCACATTAGTAGAAGCTATAACGGGTGTTTGGGCAGCGAGACACAGCGAGGAGCTGAGGCGAGGCATAACCATAAAACTCGGTTATGCAGACGCTCCTATATACAAATGCCCCAAATGTAAACCACCCCAATCTTACTCTACAGAGCCCACATGCCCTCATTGCGGCTCCCAAGGCGAGTTTGTTCGGGCAGTTAGTTTTGTGGACGCGCCAGGTCACGAAGCCCTCATGGCAACCATGCTTTCAGGGGCGGCAGTTATGGATGGAGCCATACTAGTCATAGCAGCCGATGAGCCTTGTCCACAACCCCAGACTCGAGAGCATCTAGCCGCCATCGAAATAACAGGAGTAAAAAATCTGATAGTTGTACAAAACAAAATCGATATAGTTGATGAAAAACGGGCGTTAGAGAGCTACAAGGAAATAGTTGAATTTTTAAAGGGAACAAGAGCTGAGGGCGCGCCCATAATCCCTATTTCTGCCCAGCACTCCATAAACATTGACGTCGTCATTCAGGCAATAGAAGAACATATTTCTACCCCTAGTCGGGACCCCAGTAAGTCTCCTAGAATGTACGTTGTACGCTCCTTTGACGTAAACAAACCTGGGACTCCTGTGGAGAAGCTGATGGGAGGAGTGATTGGAGGCACCACCCTTCAAGGAAAATTCCAAGTTGGAGACGAAATTGAAATTCGTCCAGGAATTCGAGTTAAAAAGCATGGAAAAACGCTTTATGAACCCCTCTTCTCCGAGATTGTAAGTCTACACGCAGGAGGAAGAACCGTTAAGGAAGCTCAATGCGGAGGTTTGGTGGGTATAGGAACCCTTCTTGATCCGTCTTTAACCAAGGCGGATGGTCTCATTGGAAATTTGGTGGGAAAACCGGATATGCTTCCGCCAAATCGATTTGAATTAGTCTTAGATACCCATCTCTTTAAGCGGGCTGTAGGAACCAAAGAACTGGTGGAAGTTGACAAGGTAAATAAAGGCGAGCGCCTTCTCTTGGATGTCGGAACGACAATAACCGTTGGAAATGTTGTTTCTACGAGAGAGAATGTCGCTGTTTTTCAATTGGCAAGGCCAGTGTGTGCCGAAGAAAATTTTAGAGTGGCTATAAGCAGAAAAATTGCTGGTAGATGGCGCCTCATTGGCTACGGAATGATAAAAGAATAGACTTGGTTATCTTCATTATGCCTTCTAGGGTTTTTGGTCTAAACTAGAGATGTAGGTCAGATGGCTAGATTCTGTTATTGGATGTCGTCCAATGGGGACTTGCCTTCGGATCCACACCAACAAGCCCAAACTGAGATCCAGCTGCAGACATAAATGGCGATAACCTCGTAGACATCTTCGATGGCGTAGTAATTGGAACTAACTTCGGACTAGAAGGCTAACAACCTAGAACTAAAACAGCAATTCCTTCTTTTTATTTTTTTGGATACGTTTTACCTAAAGACGCCATTATTTCAGGTTATAACTCTCAATTTTCTCTACGTAATGTTTATTGTCTTTAAATGTGGAAAACAATTGAATATTCCAATAAATCATGATTCCATAGAAGAATCTTTCTGAAAACTTTAATGTTACGAACTTTTTGCTTCTTCTTCTTCTCGGATACCTAGGCTGGCGAAAACTGCAACTATTGATGCTATGATAAAATCTATGAATAGCAGCAGAAGTGAAATTAGCCCCATGTGTAAGACTAAACTAAAGATGGCTGAAGACAAGAGAACTATTACAAATACGATTAAAAGGATGTATTCTATTGATTTCATTTTACCCCGCTTTTCCATTTTGTTCGCCACTCCTTCTTTCTATCGTGATGTTAAAATAAGTTTCGCCACACTTAAATATCTAATTATCTTATGGATGGAGCAAAAATTGCGAGTAAACAAAAAAGAAACGGTGAAAGTGATTCTTGACTCAAACTTCCTTTTCATCCCTTCGCAATTTCAACTCGACGTATTCGAAGAGCTAGGCAACCTTCTAAGTCAACAGTTTGATCCCGTTCTTCTATCCCCAACAAAAAACGAACTTCAAGAAATAAGCAAGAAGGGCTCTCCGAAAATGCGGAGACAAGCTTCGTTGGCGCTGAAATTCGCTGAAAAATGTCGTGTAGTGTACATTGGAAAGGATTCAAAGGAGACGCATGATGACGTAATTGTTCGAGTTGCAGCGGAGTGGATGTGTCCCGTTGCCACAAACGACCGAGAGCTTAGAAAAAGACTAAGAAATCTGGGAGTTCCAGTCATTTTCTTGAGGCAGAGGCGTCGTTTAGAATTGGAGGGAACAGTATAGTTTTCTTTACCCTTATAAATGAGGACATCATTTATTTGGAGACAAAAGTCCTGCTTGCAAATGGAGGGGCATACCTTATTAACAATTATCGTGTTCATTAACGAAATTAGGTGAGGATTGTTTGTTCAAGCTTGTAACTTTAGAAGACATTATTCGCATACCTCCAGAAAAATTTGGAGAACCCATCGAAACAGTGGGTTATGAGCAACTGAAAATGAAGTATGAGGGCATGATCGACGAGGAGCTTGGATATGTCATAGCCGTGACCAAAATCAAGGTTAACCCGATTGGAAAGATCATTCCAGGGGATGGGGCGACCTATCATAAAGTTGAATTCTCTCTTCTCACGTTTTATCCGAAACTTCAAGAAGTAGTTGAGGGAGAAGTGGTTGAAATAGCAGATTTCGGAGCGTTTGTACGTATAGGCCCCGTCGACGCGCTTCTCCACGTATCTCAACTAATGGATGACTACATTTCCCATGACGAGAAACAAGGAGTACTCATGGGCAAAGAAACAAGAAGGAAACTCACGACTGGAGACCACGTACGAGTTCGAATAACCGCCGTCTCTCTCGGTCGAGGCGGAGGTTCTGGAAAAATCGGAGTAACCGCTAGACAACCCTTTTTGGGAAAGATTGAATGGATTAAAAAAGATCTAGAAAAAATAAAGAAAACCGAAACTGTAGAAACAGAAGAAACCGAAGCATCTGGGAGCCCAGAAGCATGAGCGAAAAAGCATGCAGGGAATGTCACCGGATATCCCATGGGTCCGTTTGCCCACATTGCAAAGCCACCAGCCTAAGCGACGACTTCACTGGCTTGGTGATAATCATTGATCCCGAAGGTTCAGCTATAGCTCGTGCGATGGAAGTGAAGGAGAAAGGACGCTACGCGCTCCGTGTAAGGTAGGTGAGCAAAATACGTCTCCTTACACCTACATTGCGCGAGAAGTTAAAAGCTCCCTTAGGACTGTTAATTCAAGGCTCATTCGACGAAACTATGAAAAAGCTGAAAGAGTTGATTGAAAAGGAAAGACCATCAATGGTTATTTCTGTGGGTGATGCAGTCTCCGACAACATGATTAGGCACGGCATTTCTTTACAAGTTTTAATAGTTGACAACAAGGTTATGAGAGACCCTATCCAGCCCATCGCAGTGGACGCTGACCAAACTTTACACCTAAAAAATCCTCCTGGAACTTTAACTGAAGAGGCGTGGACTGTTATGAGAAGAGCTTTAAGCGGAAAGGGACGAATAAAAGTGTTGGTTGACGGCGAGGAAGATCTACTTACGCTTGTAGCTGTGTTATGTGCTCCTGAAAACTCCCTTGTGGTTTATGGACAACCGCACGAAGGAATCGTTGTTGTTAAAGTTACAGAAAAAACGAGAGAGAAGACGCGCCGTATCGTTGATGCCATGGAACAGTCTTCGAAAAGCTAAAGTAAGGGAGGCACGTCAAATCACAAGCCTACGGAAGTGCGCCAATGAAGATTAAAATCATTTCCAAAGAATATAACCCTCTACTAAAAAGAAAGGAAGTAACCTTCAAAGTTGAACATGCAGAAACTGGAGGAACTCCACCTCGTCTTGAGGTTAGAAAACAGCTTGCAGCCCTTTTAAAAACAGACCTCGAACTAGTTTACGTTAAAAAGGTAGAGACAAAAACGGGAACAATGACCGCCGTTGGCGAGGCTAACGCTTACGATTCCATCGAACAAGCAAAACTCGTGGAACCGAAACACATAGTGGCTAGAAATGTGCCTCCAAAACAGCCAGAAGAGACGCAAACGCCAGAAAAACCGGAAAAACCAGAAGAACTGGAAGAGAAGAAGGAGGAATCATAGGTGGCTGAAAAAGAAACTGAAAAAACTGAAGAGAAAAAAGCTAAAAAAAGAAGAGGCGTTTTCTCTTATTACAAAGTTGATGAAAAGGGGCTTAAACGGTTGCTTCCCATTTGCGAGCGGTGTGGACCAGGATACTTTATGGCTGATCATGGTGATCGTTACACCTGTGGACATTGCGGTTTCACACGGTACAAGCAGGCTGAAACGGGCACGTGATACATGCTTAAATCTTGAGACTTCTATAGGATTAGGTGGATGAGGTATAGAAAATGGTTAAAGTAAGGGTTTTTGTAAATAACATTTCTGCGGAGCGTTTTTGGGATATTGAAAAGTCTATTCCACCTGTTCAGGTAGCCACAAACCTTAACGTCGTTGGAATCAACAAGAAACGTGAAGACATGCTAGAGGTTCCCTTTGTTTTTACTATAAATTATACTCCAGCTGTGGCTCAAATTAGCTTGAAGGGAAAGAGTCACGTGACAGGGTCAAAAGATGAACTTGAAAAAATTTGTAGCACATATAAGGAAAAGAAGCCTCCACCGCCGATTATTGTTCAATCCATATCCAACGTCGTATTCCTAGAATCGGTAATTGTCTGCCGAAGCTTAAACATCCCTCCGCCCATACCCCTCCCAAAGATTCCTCCAGTCACGAAAAAGAAGCCGTCTGAACCAACTTATCGAGCTTAAATGCCCAAAACTAGACGCAAAAATTCTTTTACGCGCGAAGTGAAGGCTCTAGGGTATTTTATTTAAGACTGAGCCTACAACAATGAAAAATGGTGACCGTAATATGGCAATTGACGAAATTAAGAAGATTTGTGTTGTGGGTGCAGGTACCATGGGGCATCAAATTGCCCTGCAGTGTGCTGTACACGAATATGAGGTACATCTGGTCGACATTTCGAAAGAGGCTCTAGTTAAGAGCCAAGAAAAGATTAGGGCGGTCCTTGAAGGAAGGATTAGCCGCGGGGAAATTTCCTCTGATTCTATGCAAAAATCTCTTTCAAGGATCAGTTACGCTAGTGATCTTGGGAAGGCAGCCGCAGACGCTGATTTCATCATTGAAGCTGTCTCAGAGAATGTGAGAGTGAAGCGCCAAGTCTTCAATCAACTAGACCGCGTCTGCCCTCCCCATACCATTCTTGCCACCAACAGTTCTTCAATAAAGTGTTCTGCTTTAGCCGACGCTACAAAACGCCGTGAAAAAGTGTTGAACATGCACTTCCTCAACCCCGTTTGGGATAGACCCCTAGTCGAGGTGATGGGTTCAATCAACACCTCTAAGGAAAGCATCCAAACCACGGTGCAGTTGGGTCAACGCATCGGCTTGACTCCGGTCCTCGTAAACGGAGAAGTCACAGGCTACATCTTCAACCGACTGTGGAGAGCCATAAAAAAAGCGTCCCTACATCTCGTGGACAAGGGATACGCCTCCTTCGAAGACGTAGACCGCGCCTTCATGATAGGAGTCCCAGCTCCTTTTGGACCGTTCATGGGCATGGATGTAGTTGGCTTGGATGTAGTCCTCGCCATCGAGGAGCAATGGTATAAAGAGAGCGGAGACGAGAGCGACAAACCGCCGAAGATTTTGGTGGAAAAAGTGAGGAAGGGAGAGTTGGGAGTCAAGACGGGTAAAGGTTTCTATCAGTATGTTTAACGGAAAACGCGTAGCGCGCGCTTAGTTGTGACAAAATACTGTGTATTTTTCTAGGTTGTTTGCCTTAACTATTATTTTTATAGAAGAGAGTTACAGGGGGGTTTATAAATAAATGTGCACACACGTAGCCTATGAAAAATAAGGCAATCAAAGGAATAATTCTTGCTTTCTTGTTTATAGGCATCTCCATTGCGGCCTTTAGCATCAAAAAAGTTGAGGCTGGAGAACCTCTGTTAATTGGCGTTCTTAACAATCTTGGTTTTACTAATATAGAAGAAATAACACAAGAAACGTTTCCGCCAGGAAAATACGTGATAACATTATATGGAGAATTTGCAGGGTACCATGAACACAATGAACTTAGCAGATACGAAGTTGGAACAAATAATTATATTGTGTTGTTCGAAGGGTCGGAAGGCGGTTTTGGTTATCTTTCTCCACCAATTACAAAAGTATTTGTGGCCGATCACGAGTTTGGTCTTTCTTTTCTCTCTCCAGAGGCAAGATACTTTACTGAACATAGTAAAAACCCTGATTATCCAATCAAGCATGCTATTGTATTCAAAAACTTGAACGATCCAAACATGTTTTTGATTGGCTTTGAGAACCTACTTGGAGGAGGAGATAAAGATTATCAAGACATGGTTATTTCATTGAAATTCGATCCTCAGCCGTCGGTTCCAGAATTTGGTTTTGAAACACCAATAATTAGTTCGTTCTGTATAGTAGTCTATTTGGCTATCAGAAAACGGATATCGAGAAGAAAAAAGAATTGAGATATTCTGCAGAGCTTTGATTGGCTCCCTGGGTGTGCCATACGGTTAAATCTATATATGCTAATCAAATGTTAGATGAAATGCTTTGTAGAGAGAATCGAATATGGGAAAACTCGTTTTCTACATTGTGGATGTGTTTGCTGAAGAAAAATATGCGGGTAACCAACTCGCGGTAGTTAGAGGTGTAAAGGCACTCTCCGATATTGAAATGCAACGAATTGCCAAGGAGATGAATTATTCGGAGACAACTTTTGTTTTATCGGATGAAAAACAGGACGGCGGATATGATGTCCGCATTTTTACGCCAGAAAGAGAGGTGCCCTTTGCTGGTCATCCTACACTGGGAACCGCCTACGTGATACAACACGAAATTGTTAAAGAAGCTGTCAGTACGATAGTTCTGAATTTGAAGGTCGGGCAGATTCCTGTCACGCTCAGTTACCGTAAAGAACACGTAAACCTTTTGTGGATGAAACAATTGCAACCGACCTTTGGCCAGACTTTCGATGCTGGGTCGATTTCGCAGGTTTTGAGCCTTAGTGCGAGGGAGATAGACGATAGATTCCCTGTTCAAGATGTTTCGACAGGCATCCCCTTTATCATAGTTCCGTTGAAAACCTTAGATGCCTTAAAGCGCGCCAGAATATCCAGAGACAAATACTACGAGCTAATCAAAAATAGACACGCCAAAGCGATACTCATCTTTTGTCCCGAGACATACAACAACGAAAATGACTTGAATGTCCGAGTTTTTGCTGATTATTATGGTGTCCCAGAGGATCCAGCCACAGGAAGTGCAAATGGTTGCCTAGCAGGGTATCTAGTGAAACACCGCTATTTTAGAAAAGACCGAATCAACATTCGAGTTGAACAGGGGTACGAAATAGGGAGACCTTCGTTGTTGCTTTTGAAAGCAGAAGACAAAGAAGGAAAAATAGATGTGTACGTCGGTGGAAAGGTTGTAATGATTGCCAAAGGAGAACTTGTTTAGATGGCGCTCCAACTGACACCGTGCATCTGGTTCGCGCGCGCAAAACGTAGGCTTCCAACGTTCTTTTACTCTAAGGCTGAACAAGTTTTGAAGGAATATTTGGCGCATGCAATGCGCACTTGTTTTCTATTTCAAGGGAACATACATTGACGATCTTGACGCGCCGATGCCTGGAGATCCATGTTTGACAGGCCTGTTGGTGATGGCGAACTCGCCTAGGTAGTGGCCAATCATTTCTGGCGCTATTTCCACCGCGGTGAACTCCTTTCCGTTGTGGACTAGAACGGTGACCCCAACCATTTCTGGGAGAATAATCATGTCGCGGGCGTGGGTTTTAACGACTGCTTTCCCCCCTTCCTCCAGAACTTTTCTGGCCCTTCTGCTGTTTTCAAGAAGTATCCTTTGTTCAGGGGTGAGTCCCCTTTGTAGGCTTCGACGTTGCCGAGACGGAAGCAAACGGATAAACTCATCCATCGACAAACTTTGCAGTTCATCAATCGTGTGACCGCGATAGGTAAATTCTCTAGGCATTTCCTCTCTCGCCTACAACTTTTGGCTCATCCGACTTTATTAAACATTTTTATTAATTGGTAAACCAATGGTTATTTTTGCTGTATTTTTGTCTTGCGCGCGCAAGATTTAAACGCCTTTTGTGCAAGAAGACGTTGAGGCGAAATTGTTTGGAAGCTTGGGAAGCCGCTAAAAACGCGTTGGAAAGTGTCTTTGAGGCTGTTGTTGGTGAGAGTATCCTCATTGTTTGTGACGATGAAAGAATGGAAGTTGGAAAGGCATTTGCAGACGGGTCTTTGGCGCTTGGACTATGGACAAGGGTGATAATTCTAGAAACAGCCAAAAAAACGAGAACGGAAATTCCAGAGAGGCTTCTTGAGGTCTTTACTCAGCAGAAACCAGATTTATACGTTAATCTTATGCGGGGAGCCCGTGAGGAGACACCTTTTCGAATAAAAATTATAAAGATGGAGACTCGCGACCGCAAGTCGCGTTTGGGACACTGCCCTGGAGTAACAATTGATATGCTTACTGAGGGTGCCTTGGCGCTTACGCCTCAAGAACATGAAGACATGCAGGGTCACGCAGAAAGGCTCATTCAAGCCTTGAACGGGACGAATGAAGTGGAGATACGCAACTCTGCTGGAACTGACTTAACGTTGAGCACGGAAAAACGGGAGTTTTTTACAGATACAAAGTTGGATTGGAAGTCCATGAAATGGATGAATCTGCCTACGGGTGAGGTTATTGTAGCGCCTGTTGAAGATTCGTTGAATGGTAAACTTGTCTGCGACATGGCAATCGGTGGGATAGGCAAGCTGAAAACACCTGTGGAAGTAGTTGCTAAAAACGGTAAAGCCGTAAAGCTGCTTTCCAAAGACAAGAATGTTTTGCGCAAAGTCAAAGAAACATTTGAGACAGACGATTGGTCTGACATTGTGGGAGAGTTCGCTTTCGGAATCAACTCCAAAGCAAGGTTTGTAAACGAGTTCCTTGAGGCAGAAAAAATCTTGGGAACGATACACGTGGCTTTTGGAGCAAACACAGACATGCCTGGAGGCAAAAACCCGTCGAAAAATCACATCGACTTGCTAATCTCCAACCCCACAGTAAAAGTGACAAAGAAAGATAGAGAAGTTGTTACGATTTTGGAAAACGGACGCTTCAAAATCTGAAAAGTTTGCGCGCGCAGAGAGCTTCGTTCCATGTGTTTGTGAGAAGGATGAATGCTTTTCAGCTAAAAGAGTGGTTTGAATGGAAAAGCTTGGACACGACGGGACATTACGTTAAGCAAACTTTGAAAGGTATGGCTGAAAAAAAGGGGAGAGAAAAAAATTCCTTCGTGATGCGCGCGCTTCGTGTTGCCACACTTTGTATCATAAACTACAAAAACTTTCACCAAGAGTCATCCCTTATCTTACTCCTTGACTGAGCGGAGCGAAAGAAGTAACAATTCATTGGCTTTCCGTTACAATATTGTTCCAAATCGAATCGGGAAAGCTTTCCATCTTTTCCTTCTTCAGTCATTCTGCGACAGATCTTTGTTGACTTGTCAACCAAATATGGACATTTCACGTCCTTGCATCCTCCAATTTTCCGTGCGTACACATAGTAGTTCCGCTATCTCTTTCCATTTCTCAAGAAGTTTGCGCCCTTTTTGAGTTGCTAAATACTTGTCTGGGCTATGGTGGATTTCTAGAAGCCCAAGTGATTGCATTTGAACAAGATACCGGTTAAGCATACGCCACGACAGATTCGCCTCATATAGCAGTCTCGTCTTTCTTTGCGGGCTTCTACATGAACTCAGTATCTCTGCAATAATCTCCAGCGAAGTTCTCTTTATCATGAATATGCACGCACGGATTCAGATGTTGAAGCGGAAAATTTAAGTCTATGTGAATGTGAGTTTACAGTTACAACAAATTCGCGTCGGGTGAGCTATCTTGATGTCTTTAAACGAGTGTGCTGAGAGGTTATCTGATTTCGGGATCACTTTCAATCAGGCAAAGGTGTATATAGCCACAGCTCAACTGGGCATAACCTCAGTTAGTCAAGTTTCAAAAACATCAAACGTGCCTCGGGAAGAAGTCTACAGATTGTTACCGAAGCTTCAAAAATTGGGCTTGATAGAAAAAATACTAGGTAGACCGATCAAAGTCAAAGCTACGCCCATTGAAGATGCGCTTTCCATTCTGATCAAACGCGAACAAGACATCGCATTGAAAAAAATATCTGCACTAATAGCAGAAAAAGACGAGTTTTTGAAAAATTTTGACACGCGCACAATAAAGACACAATTCGAGGAAGCCCATTTCACTCTGGTCTCACAGAGGGAAGCGGTAATCCACAAGGGACTTAATATGACTGAAGCTGCTGAGAGAACGGTTGACATCATCACATCCAGAGACCAGTTCAGTCATTTCTTCACCAACTATCATGAACCAATCAAGAAAGCCATAAGGAAAGGTGTAAAGTTTCGCATAGTTTTGGAAACAGCTGAGCACGATGACTCGATTCTCAGGATTATAGAAGAATACGAATCGTCTAAAGCCTCTCTTTCCCTAAAATTTGCGGATCAACCATTAAGTCACTATACTGTAGTGGACTACAAGGAAGCGTTGGTGGCGACTTCAATAGAACCAACCGCGCTGGGGAAAAATCCCTACCTATGGACCAATGACAGTGGCCTCATCGGGTTAATGGCAAAGAATTTTGAAAGTATATGGCACACTTCTGTAAAGGGGGATACTATCGAAACTGAGGACGTTACTGAAAAGCTTGTGCGCCTTTTTAAGGACTTGAGACCCACGAACCACCTACTATTTTTGTACAGATCTTCGGAAGCTAAGTATAACGTTCTTTGCAATTACCTCAAAGCCGGATTGGAAAATGGCGAGGCTGCAGTGTACATAACCACAGAGAAGAACCTAGGTCAAATAAGAGACGCCATGAAACGATTCGGCATTGAAGTGGAGAAAAACGAGAAAACTGGTGCCCTACGCATCCTTGGATACAATGAATTTTATATTATAAAAAGAAAATTTAGTGTACCAACCACCACAGGCTTGATTAAAAAAATGCATGACGAAGCCTTGACAAAAGGGTTTAAAGGATGTAGAGTCTTCGGAGAAATGGCGTGCTTCTTCGAGCAAAATTTAATCCAAGAGTTGGTAGAATACGAGAGAGCACTGGGCAGAGTCTTAGACATCCCGATCATTGGTATGTGCGCCTACAACACCAACATATTTACCAAAGCTAACAATCCAGTGGATCTATACAACGAATTGATCAAAGCTCACAGCACAATTCTATTCACAGGACTGGACAAAAAACTAGGAAGAATCGAAATTCGACGAGCTTAGGCCTATGCGCGCGCATTTAAAAATATGGGTTTTTACCTAGGATTTAAAGAAAAATAGGGGTAATCTATCTACAGAGAGACGCGATTACGTCATTGTCAATAAGAACTTTACGTGGTCTCTAATTTTTTTGCTTCTCGTTTTTCCAGTAGTTCAGGCAGTTTCATCAGAGTCTTTCGGTACACTTGAATGCTAGTTAAATATTCTTGAAGGTCGATATGTTCGTTGGGGGTGTGGTCTAGGCGGGAGTCGCCAGGCCCATAGGTAACTACAGGTATTTTCAAAGCATTTCCGAGAACGTTCATGTCGCCGGTTCCCGTCTTCCTCGAAAAAGAAGCGTAGTTACGCGTCGTTTTCCTAATAGCCCAAGCTAAGGCTCGAACAAGAACTGACCTTCGATCCGCCTCAAAGGCATTGGTTACGTCTTCCATTTTCACTTTCGCAGAAACTTTCGGATTAGTAGCCTGATAACGTTCGACTTTCCTTTCAACTTCATTGAACACTTGTTCAGGAGTGAATTGAGGCGGGATTCGAAGTTGAATATAAACATCGCATTTTGAAGGAATCATGGAAGACGCGTTGCCTCCATTTATTTTAGTGAGACACGAAGTGATGGAGTAAAAGCGGCTTTTCAATTTCTCTTCGCGCAGGTGAAGTTTTCGGATTTGCCTCCAAAGGTCCATGGCTTTTTCAATGGCATTATCAAATAGCCAAGGAGCCGCTGTGTGCCCTGAGGGGGTTTCACACGTTATTTTGAGGTTCACGATTCCCTTATATCCAAAGACTATTTTTCCAACGCCGCTTGGCTCCCCAAATATAGCATAATCGGGTTGAATTCCATCCTTAATGAAATGTTTAATTCCCGTACCCGACCCTTCTTCATCAACCACACCAACGACAAGAATTTTGCCCGGAAAACTTTCCTTCACGAAAGTTGACGCTGCTACGATCATTGCGGCAAGGGGCGCTTTTGCATCGACAGCTCCTCTGCCATACAGGTTACTATCTTCAACCCGCACGGGTATATAGCCCTCAACCGTATCCATGTGCCCGCACAAAAGAATAACCGGTTTTCCCTGACCGATTTCCCCAACTACGTTTCCAACTTCATCCTTGCGAACACGCTGAAAACCTAGACTTTCCATTTCTTTGGCAAGGAAATTAGAAATTTCTTCTTCCTTACCAGACGGGCTGTAAATCTCCAACATTCGAGTTAGGAGGTTAACCGCGTAGTCGCTCATTTTTTCTCCTCCTCCATAACCGTATCGAGGGTGCCGACCACTCTGTCAATATGCTCTCTTTCGATAACTAAAGGCGGCAAAAATCGCAGAATGTTTCTACCCGCGTCAAGAATGAGAACTCCCCTATCCATAGATTTAAGAATTACATTCAAAACATCGAACCGAAATTCCATTCCAATCATAAGACCTAATCCACGAACCTCCCTCACAACTTTATGTCTAGCCTGGAGACCCTCCAGCTTTTCCTTAAAGTATCTTCCCAGCGTAGCTGCCCGTTCTGGAAGCTTTTCCTCAACCAAAACATCTATCGCAGCGCACGCAGCCGCACAAACGAGGGGGCTTCCACTGAAGGTAGTTGAGTGTTCTCCAACCTTAAGGGAGGACATGACGTTTTCTTTCGCAATCGTTATGCCCAGAGGAAGGCCGCCTGCCACCGATTTTGCAAGGCAAAGAATATCAGGAACAACATTCCAGTGTTCGCAAGCAAAAATCTTTCCGGTACGACCAAACCCTGTTTGAACCTCATCGAAGATTAGAAGAACGTCCATCTCGTCGCAAATTTCTCTCAGTCCTGGAAGAAAACCGTTCGGAGGAACTCTGACTCCGCCTTCTCCTCGAATTGGCTCCACAAGGATGGCGGCGGTTTTTTCTGTGATGGCTTCCTTCACCTTTCCGAGATTATCTGGGGGAACATGGTTGAACTCGGGAACTAAGGGTTTGAAGGGGTCACGATACTTCTTATCCCAAGTTGCGGACAAGGCGCCCATGGTTTTCCCGTGAAAGGCCCCCATCATGGCGATTATTTCAGGCTTGCCAGAAAATTTGCGGGCTAATTTGATGGCGCATTCAACTGCCTCGGCGCCACTGTTTGCGAGAAAAACTTTGTTGAGGCCTTTTGGAGCTATTTGAGTAACCTTTTGCAAAAGTTCTGATCGTGCATCGCTGTAGAAGGATGCGTGACAAGAAATGAGGGTTTCCGCCTGCCTCTTTACTGCCTCTACGACTTTTGGGTGGGAGTGGCCAACTATGCAGACTCCGTAGCTGCCGGTGCAGTCTATATATTCTTTGCCGTTGATGTCCCACACTAAGGCTCCTTTACCTCTAGTGATGACTATTGGTCTTTTGGCGTAGACGTTTGCCATCAGTTTTTCTTCAAGGTTCACGACTTCTCGTTCATTCATTGCTTATCACGGTACCACATTCATGTTTCAACGAAGAGGAAATGGGCAGTCTCTCAAGTCCGGAGGAGACTAAGACTTCGCCGACACCCAAGTTGAGGGCTTCCATAGCTGCGTAGACCTTAGTAATCATGCCCCGTCCAATCTTAGGAAGAACCTCCTTTACCTCAGAAACTCTCAATTTTGACACCAACTTGCCGTCTAGGATCAAGCCTTCCACATCTGTCAAGAGGATAAGCCGATCTGCGTTGAGGGCTCCAGCAATGTAAGCCGCTGTTCGGTCTCCATCTACGTTGAGGGGCTCAAATTCTTCGCTCATGGCAACTGGCGCTATGACCGGCACATAACCATTTTCTATGAGGAGCTGCAACAAAGGGGCATTGACTTCACTTATCTTTCCAGTGTATCCTCCATCAACAACCTTTTTCCTTCCCCTTTCATCGACAACAACCAGTCGCTTTTTCCGTTTCGCCCGCACAAGGAAACCATCTAAGCCGGAGAGACCCACAACCGATATGCCTTGTTTCTGGAGGGTTGAAACTATTTGCTTATTGATTTTTCCAGCCATCACCATCATAAATATTTCAATGGTTTCTTTGTCGGTATATCGACTGCTGAAACCGTTCGGTGAAACTACGAAATCCTGTTTCTTGCCTAGTTTAGAGGCTATTTCAGTGACCTCTTTTCCTCCACCATGAACAAGAACGATCTGGTTCTTGGAAAGAACATTCTTTATGTCAGAAACAAGTTCAGAGGAGACTCCTTTTAATATGCTTCCGCCCACCTTCACAACGATCAACATGGTAATCACATCGGATGAAAACCCATGCTTTCTAACCCGGTTTTTTCGTCAACGCCGAGAAGGACGTTTAAACATTGAACCCCCTGACCAGCTGCGCCTTTCATAATGTTGTCGACCGCAGACAATATAACAAGTCGGTTAGCGCGGGGGTCTAGTTCAAAGCCGATGTCACAGAAATTCGTTCCCATTACAACTTTGGGGTCAGGCAACCGATATGGCCCTTTCTTGTATCTCACAAAGCGTACGAAAGGTTCTCCTTGATAGTGTGAACGATAGATTTTCCAAATTTCTTTGGTTGTCAAGGGTTTTGTGAAGAAAACGTGAATAGTTGAGAGGATTCCCCGAACTATGTTAACTGCGTGGGGAGAAAAGGAAACTGTTATAGACCCATTTGTGAGAAGGTTGAGTTCCTGCTCGATTTCCGCGATATGCCGGTGACCCACTGTTTTGTAGGGTCTTACCCCTCCAAATCTTTCCGGGTGATGAGACGCGAGAGAAGGGTTCCTGCCTGCACCTGAAGAACCGATTTTCGCGTCAACCACAATTCTGTCTTTTTCTATAACTTCAGCCTTCACCATCGGAGCTAATCCGAGGATCGTTGCAATCGCCATACATCCTGGACACGCTATAAGGCTGGCATTCTTTATTTCTTGACGATGAAGCTCAGTTGAACCATAAACCGCTTCTTTCAATAATTCTGGATGAGCATGCTCCCACCCATACCATCTAATATAATCAGCAGGATTTTTCAAGCGAAAATCCGCGCTCATGTCAATAACCCTTAGCCCCATTTCGAGCAGTTTAGGAACAAGATTTACTGAACTACCATGGGGCGTCGCCATGAACACCAAGTCACAGTTCTTGGCGATGCGAGAAAAATCTAAGGGAAGAAATTTTAGCTGTGTGGCTCCTCTGAGGTTTGGATGAACTGCGAAAACATATTCACCAGCGTTTTTGCGGGAAATAACCGTTGTGACTTCTACTTGCGGATGGAAAAGTAGCAGACGCAGAAGTTCTCCGCCAACGTATCCTGAGCCGCCGATGATTCCTACCTTCACTTTCTCTTCAACCTCCATAATCAGATTCAATAACGCTCTGAGCGCATTTGAGTAAAGGCACCGCCAAATTGATTCCAGCAACCAGTCTAGTTTGCTCCCAGAATTCAGGGCAGGCGTTTGCTTCATGGAACAATATGTTATGCTTATTTCTTTCCATGCTTTCTTCAATTATCTTTTTGATTTTCTCATACGCTTCTTGGCT